>ENA-OPVH01000246-OPVH01000246.1-human-gut-metagenome-genome-assembly--contig:-NODE-246-length-41766-cov-6.569826_pt1 | contig 41766 bp, 39 predicted proteins | sample MGYA00241494_ERZ501980 | MGnify/ENA primary metagenome ERZ501980 (study PRJEB25962, sample SAMEA1964914) | human gut metagenome | biome: human gut; feature: human-associated habitat; material: faeces... | reverse complement strand
AAGCGATGACCGTTGTGGCTCGCGCTTTGGAACTGGACTACGACGCATATGCCAAAACGGACTTGTCCAAATTTGCAGATGAAAAGAACATTTCCAGTTGGGCGCTGCCCTATGTCCGGGCAATGGTCGGCGCGGATTATATCCACGGCAGAACCAAAGGGCTGGAACCGCTGGATAATATCACCCGCGCAGAATTTGCGCAGATTTTCCATAACATCATCGGCACTTACATTGTGTCCAAGGGCACCTATGACAAGGACATCAAGGGCAGCGTCCTTATCCGCACCGAAGATGTGACGCTCAAAGATATGACCGTGGACGGCGATTTGATTGTCGGCTGCGGCGCAGCGGATGGCAAAATCGTGCTGGACAATGTGACCGTCAAGGGCAGATTGCTTGTCTGGGGTGGCGGCACGAAAGCCGTGTACTGCAATAACGGCACAAATATGCCCGCTGTTGTGGTGGCGCGTGTAGATGATGCTGTAAAAGTAATCTACGACAGAGATTCTACGCTCGCGGTCATCGACACCATCAAGGTACGCATTACGGACAGAGCAAAGGCGTTCAAAGAAACCGAGGTTATCTTTTATGACGTCTCCGGGCTCCGTGAAGCCCAAAAAGACCTCAACGCTATCGTCGCGGACAATCAGCTTTCTATTGTTGCTCCGGCTCATCTGTATGCTATTGTCGGGGAACAGTCGGTAAAAGCGGAGTTCACGAACAACAGCAAGAGCGATACCTACAAAATCGAGATTCGCCGCAACAAGGACAATGCACTGATCGCAGATGCTTTCGAGCTTGCCGCTGGCAAGAGCATTTCGACGCTCACACTGCTTGAAGCAGCGGCGTTCGGCAATGTGGATTGCACCGTAACAGTCACGGCGTTCCGCGACGGCAAGCAGATCGGCTCTATGCAGACGGAGTTGACGCTCCATACCGCATATCTCTGGCCGAAGGAGGTGCTGTGATGGATAAGAAGAAACTTATCACTTTTCTGTTAGCACTGACAATGATTCTGTCACTGACCGCAGGTGTATCGGCAGCCGAAACGACCGAAGCAAAAGTGCCTGTCACGCTTACGGTAGTCAACACCGTCGCACCGATCTCATGCACGGTTCCCGCCGCGCTGCCTGTTTCTCTTGTTGACGGCTATGTGGTTTGCGCCAACAATGCCGCGATTACCAATACAGCCAAAACAGGCAGTATCAAGGTAACCAAGGTCGATGTGCGGGCAGGAACCTTTGAAATTGGGAATTACGATGACTTCTCGGCTTCCAAGAACAGCATTGCACTGTCCATCAACGGCTGTGCAACCAAAGGTGCTGGTAGCCTGACACTTGTTGACGGCGCATTTCCACCCATTGCCGCTGAGAAAAATCTCGCCATTCGTTATAAGGCGAAAGTATCTGCCAACGAAGCCGTGACCAACGTCAATGCGGCAACTGTGATCTTTACGATTGCCGCCGTTATGGAGGAGGGATAAGCTATGAAATTTAGAAGAATGACAGCATTTCTGCTTGTCCTCTGCATGATGCTTTCCTTGAGCGTGTCGGCGTTTGCTGCGGAGAAAACGCCAACAGGCTATCTGACCTGGGCGCTGGATGACAGCGGCACGCTTACCATATCCGGCAACGGCAGAATTGCTGCGTTCACAAGCGCGGAAGATCAGCCTTGGCACGAAATGCGGGAAAACATCACAAGCGTAAAATTTGATCCCGGCGCACATATGGTGGTGTCGGACGTTGCGTACTGGTTCGAGGGCTGTGTCAATTTGAAATCTTGCATCCTGCCCTCGTTTGCAAACCTTGGCGCAGATGCGTTCAAAGATTGCGCAAATCTCTCACGTTTGCAGCTGCACTACAACGACGAGAGTCTTTACATTTCGGATACTGCATTTTCGGGCGTAGATATGTCTGCACTCGAAATCGTGACCTGCGATGAAGTCACGATGGGCATTCTTGACGCAAAAGGCATCGCCTTCGTTGCGGCATACCCCGTTCTTATGATTTCCTCCGGCGCTTGCGGCGTTTCCGGTTGTAACTGCTCTTCGTGCAGCTTCACCTATGACTACGAGCAGAAGGATGAATCCAAGCATTACGTCTGGGAGTGCTGTACAAATTGCAGCGCAAACGAGTATGCGTATCGCCACACGCAATCCCATAGTTTCAATTCCAGAGGTGTCTGCACAAAGTGCGGTTACGAAGAAGATACGTCCTGCCAGCACAACAACACCTATACATCGTGGGATGGATGCGATTGGGAAGAAATTTGCCGGGACTGCGGCGAAGTCGTTGATTGGGGCACGTCCCACGGCTCGTATTCCTATGGTGATTGGGAGTATTATTCTACGTCTCAGCATCGCCGGTATGGCACTTGTGACGACTGCGGCGGTGGCGGTAAATACCAGTATGGCAGTCACAGTACCTCGACCGAATACTATGAGTATAATGAAACGCAGCATACAGTCGAAAAGTATTGCAGCGTCTGTAATTCCGACGTTGGCTCTGCCACAAAGCAGAACCATTCCTTAAAATATGGGAGTTGGGAAACCGATTCTGATACGCAGCATCGCCGTACTGCGACGTGCAGTCTTTGCGGATATTCCGGTTACACCTACGCCAACCACAGCTTCAAGTATGGCAGCTGGAGCAATTACAGCGATGCACAGCATCGGCGCACGAGAAGCTGCGCGACCTGTTCCACCAGCGACTATGAGTACGCTGACCATACTTTTACTTACGGCAAGTGGACGACAGCAAACGAAACACAGCACAAGCGCACGAAGACCTGCTCCGTCTGTAAAGCGTCCAGTGAAGAATACGCCGACCACACCGATGCGAACGGTGACGGCAAGTGCGACGATTGTGGCGCAACCGTTTCCTTGACCGTCACATGGGATGCAGGCAGCAACGGCGGCACCATTGACGGCAAAGCAACGTATAGCGAAACCGTCCAGCCGAACAGCAAACCGGCAGCTCCCTCGACGCTCCCGGTCAAAAAAGGTCACAGCTTCGAAGGCTGGTACACCGCAAAAACGGATGGCAAGCTCTACACCACGATCAGCGCCGTGACTGCCAGCCAGACGTTTTACGCGCAGTTTACCGCAAATACCTACATCGTGACGTGGGATCTGGGCGACGGCCGCTCTGAAACGACAGAGCAGATCTACGGAGAAAAGCTCACGCTCCCCACCGAACCTGAACGCAAAAATGCAGAGTTCCTGGGTTGGTTCACAGATCCGGAGAACGGCACGGAAGTCACCGCGAACACGGTTTATTCCACGGACAGCGACACGACATATTACGCGCACTGGAATATTGTTGAATCATTCTCCGTAACAGTTCCGGCCACCTTGCCGCTCGTTGTGGACGAAGCCGGTAAGGTCTATGTTGCTTCCGCTTCCATCGTCAACAATTCTACCGGTGATGTAATGGTTTCTTCCGTCAGCGTTACCAGCAAAAACGGTTGGGAGTTTGTTCCGTATTCGACCAACATGGCAAAGGCCAAAGTGGATGCCAAGCAGGTTGGCTTCAAGATCAATTCTTCCGAGACCAGCAAAACCGGCGATTCCGAGGTCTTCACACTGGCTGCGCCGTGGACGGTCAAAGAGGCAGATACGCTCTCCATCAACTATGACGCCGTCGTATCTGCCGTCTCTCAGCCTGTGACCGGTCAGGAGATCATGTCGGTCGTCTTTGTACTCGAATGGGCGTAAATGAAAATCGGCAGTCCGGGCTGGACGAAGCCGTTCAGGTCGGCAGCACCGCCGCAAAGGTCGTGGAAGGCGCCGCAAAAGCCGGCAAGATCACAGCCGCAGCTGCAAATGGGGCCGCTCTCGGCGGTCCCTACGGCGCGGCTGCCAGCGTTGCAATCGCGGCAGCCAGGCACGGGAAGAAGATTCTTCTTGCGCTGCTCGCCATCCTTGCGATCCCGCTGCTGTTCCTCGTGATGCTTCCGACGCTGATTTTTGGCGGCACGGCGCAGAACTCCAGCGACACCACCATTCTGAACGATCAGACGGCAATCACCGAAAACATGAACGAGATCGCATTTGCAGTCAGCGACCTGCTCGGCAGCGGCATTGCCGACGCCGAGCAGCGGATCGCGGACGACTTTGCCGCATCCAGCGCCGATCAGTATGAGATCGTCAACCCATATGAGGATGAACGCATCAACAACGTCAATCTGTTCATCTCGCAGTACTGCGCGTACCGGGATACGGATATAGCCGCCATTTCTCTGGAGGATATGAAGCAGCTTCTGTGCTCTGGCATTGGTGAATTGTACGACTATACCTACGAAGATGAAACGCGCGAGATAGAAGAAACCGTTCTCAATGAAAACGGCGAGGAGGTCACAGAGCTTCGTGAGGTGACGGTGCGTGTCTACACGCTGACCTATCTCGGCGAAGCGTATTTTGCCGACTCCATTTTTCGTCTGACCGACAAGCAAAAGACGCTCGCACAGAACTTCGCCGAAAATCTCAGTCTGTTTCTGGGCGACGGCCTGTTCCAGAATCTTTCCTCGTCTGAGAGCAGCTTCACGATCCCTGCGCTTGGAAACATCCGCTATACGGACGGCGGCACGGAGGTCGTCTACTACAATCAGCTCGATGAGCGCTATGCGAATAAGCCATACGGCACCGACAATATCGGCGGCTACGGCTGCGGGCCGACTTGCATGGCAATGGTAGTGTCTTCCCTCACGGACGATCTGGTCGATCCTGTGGAGATGGCAAAATGGTCATATGAGCACGGTTACTGGTGCAGCGGAAGCGGTTCGTATCACGCGCTCATCCCGGCAGCCGCCGAAGCGTGGGGGCTGCCGGTCTCCGGCTGTACCGCATCGGAGCCGCAGCGGATCACGGATGCACTTTCCAGCGGCAAGCTGGTCGTCGCCATCATGTCCGCCGGGCATTTTACCTCATCCGGACATTTCATCGTGCTGCGCGGTGTCAAGGATGAAAAGATTCTCGTCGCCGATCCAGCCAGCCGGACACGCAGCGAACAAAGCTGGGAGCTGTCCATCATTCTGAACGAAGCCAGCAAAGCCGCCGGTTCCGGCGGGCCGTTCTGGATCATCGGCTGAAATCTGCACCCGATCAGCACTGCTGACCGGGTGCTTTTTCACTGTATTTCATAATTTACAGAAAATTCACAACTTCAAGTGGTCTTTTTGTCGTTTTGCGGTGCGTATTAAAGTAGAAGGATTTGGAGGACAAATCTATGAGGACAACCATCCAGCAGCTTGCAGAATTTCTGACCGTCTGCCGCGGGAACTGGCGAAATGCCTGTTTCATCTCCTGCGGCGTCTGCAAATGCCATACACCCTGCTCTGGCTATCTGATGAGTGCAGATGCCGGCGGCAAGCCTGTTCTGATCTCCGCTGCCGAATATGAACGCCTTACCGCGCAGCGGATCGACCCAAGTGAATGCTGCGGACAGCTTTCCCGCAGCGCCTTTGAGGATATTTATGCGTTATATCTCAACTGGTGCTTGTCAGACGATGAAAGCTGCTGTTTACAGATGCTCTCTCTTCTTCCTTCTGAGTAATACATAGGAGGATCTCAGTTTGAAAAAAGCCCACATTACCTGTCCATACTGCCACGCGCCGGCGCAGCTCCGCCCGGCCAGCAGCATCTATGGCATCCACACAAGAGACCGGACTGCAAAGCTCTATGTCTGCTCCCGGTATCCCGCTTGTGACGCTTATGTGCAGACACACAAGGCGACCGGTCTGCCGATGGGAACGCTTGCGGACAAATCGCTTCGACAAAAACGGATGCAGGCACATCGGACCTTCAACCAGCTTTGGGAAAAAGGCTTCATGCGCAAACAGGATGCTTACGCATGGCTGTGCGTCCGGCTCGGCATCCCGGAAGCGGACGCACATATTGCCAACTTCTCGGAGTATCGCTGTGACCAAGTTATATTGCTTTGCAAGGATTTTTTGAACGCACAAAGGAAGGTGAAACAAAATGGATCGAAGCAGCATCGTGTTGACCGCTGAACAGCAACTGCTCGTAGAAAACAGCTTGGAATTTGTCCACTGGACGATTGCAAGGCTTGTCCCCAAAAGCAACTGCCATATGGAATATGACGATCTCTTTCAGGATGGCTGCGTCGCGCTGTGCCATGCAGCGGCAAGCTATCATGGCGGCGCTTCGTTCAAGACCTACGCCATTACGGTCATTCGCAACCATCTGATCGACTGCTGCCGCAAGCAGACAAGCTGGCGGAAGTATATCTCCGAGCAGTCCTTGGACGACCCGGACGCAAGCCTCCCAACGCCGGTATGCACAGATCATGCGCACTTTTCCAATGTGGACACAAGTGCGGTACTTACCGCCTGCAAGAAACACTATCGCGGTGTCGCAAAACTCGGTATTGACGCGCTTGTTCTGAAAACGAAGGGATTTGACTGCAAGGATATTGCAGCGCTTTATCACACCAGTTCCAACAATGTCGGCGCGTGGATCTCCCGAGCGGCGCAAAAACTCCGCAGCGACCCGGATTTTCTGGACGCTTTCGACATCGCCTGTTGAAATTGTGAGCTGCTGCCCGTAAAAGAAAAATAAAAGCACATTGGAGGTACTGTTATGGAATACACGAAATACGCAGCCGTTGGGCATTTCAAATGCCATCGTACACTGGACGGCAAAAAATATCCCGTCGTTATTGTTGGTCGGAAGGAATATATGCTCGACGTACAGGAAATGACCGTCTGGAGCAGCCTTGCATGGCGTATCCTGTCACGCAGCCAGATCGTGGAAGCCTATCTGAAGCTGACGCGCGGGCTGTCGTTTACCTCCCGCCGGACGCTGGACGACTGCATTGACCGGCTTGTCACACGCGGACTGGTCGCGGAGGGGCGCGGCAGCAGCGAGTATGAAGCCCTCTATGATCTTCTTTCCTGCCTGTATATCGCACCGGTATCTGCAAATCCGTTTCTGCGGATTGGCGCGTTCCTGAAGCTCTGGCTTTGGGACGGTGTGCCTTTTTCTAAAGCAATCCATCTGTTCTCACACCCGAAACCCAGCGCAGAGGAACGTCAGATCGTGCGGTTGGCAAATCAGGCGCTTCTCAGCAGCGCAGAATTGATCAAATGCGCCGAGCGCGGCGTGCGGACGCTCCGCTCCGACGAGCAGCTCATGGACTGCCTGTATGACGACGAACTGACCACCAGCGAGAATCTGCCGATCCTGATGGCAGCCTCCCGACAGGCTCGCCCTGTTTCGGCGGCAATCGCAAATCTTTATCTGCACAAGCAGATCGTCTTTGAGCGGTGTTGACCATGAAAAAGATTCTTGCGTGGCCTGCGCCGCTGCTGCAGAAGTGGCTGCTGTCGTTGCTGCTCTGCCTGCCGTTTCTGACCGCAGCTATTATTTCCGCATTCTCCGGCGATCGGACGTTTCTGATCCTCAGCGCATTGCTCTTCCTTTTTTGCGGCGTTCGCTGTGCGGAGCTTTATGTACTGCTTGCAAATGGGCACTATCATGCAGAAGAAGGTGTCTGTCTTTCGGTTTCCAGTATTCCGTTTCAGCGGCAGCGCAGGGTCGCGCTGCAAAAAGCAGACGGCGAACAGCTTGTCTTCTGCATAGAAAAGAACAAGCAGCTGTCTGTGGGGCAAGCCTATCGGGTCTATTTGCCGCTTTCCGCAATTCCAAGTGAAGTCAAGACCGCACACTTGCCGCAGCCATGTGCATTGGCAGTCGAGAAAATTGAACCCGTGTCTTTCGATTGCGTGGAATTGGCAGACTGAACCTCTTGGTTTCTTGAAATTGTTGTCTACCTGTTTTCGTTGATTATTTTTCCGTAGTTTGCTATACTATAGATAGAAAACAATGAGGAGGTGTGTTCCATGCCCATTGATGAGATTGAAGTCATAAAGCAAAAGCTTGTCGATCAGATCAAGCCGATTGGCGTTTATCTGTTTGGCTCTTTTGCCAACGGTACCGCGCACGCCGACAGCGATTTTGACTTCTACATTATTGTAGATGACAACGAGAAAGATCTTCACGCCGTAGCCACTTCTGCATACAAAGCGATTCGCGGCGTGAAGCAGCGCCCTGTGGATATTCTGGTTGGCACAAAAAGCCGCTTTGACGAACGTAAGAATCAGTTTACCGTAGAAAACGAAGTATTCCACAAAGGAGTTCTGCTCTATGGATCAGCAAGTTAAACAGTGGCTTGACTATGCGACGCAGGATTTAGGCGTTGCCCGGCATCTTTTTGAAAACTATCATCCAAAGCCGCTCGAAATCGTCTGCTACCACTGCCAGCAATCCGCAGAGAAAGCAATCAAAGCCGTAATTGTTTCTCTGCACTGGCCCACCGGGATTCCCAAAAGCCATGATCTTTCTTTTCTGCTGAATCAGATCCACAACTATATCTCCATTCCAGATGCAATCGGCGATGCTGCAGACGCCTTGACACCGTTTGGTACCATGACACGGTATCCGAACGAATTGACTGTCGAGGAGCGCCACGCAAAACAGGCAATCGCATATGCGGAACAGATCCTGAATTGGACAGCATCTGCTTTGCGATAAAGCAAAAATCACAGCTGCATAACCGAAGCGGTCGCAGATCTGCGGCCGCTTTTTTCTGCATTTTGCAGAAAAATCGTATTGCCGCCCTATTTTATAAGTAGAGAGTATTCTTCGTCCATCGCGAAATCTATATATAGTTTTAACATAATTGACAATTACAATATATTGTGCTACTATACTCATGTAATTGATATTTGTGCAGTTCATCGGAACGCAGACCGCATGGTCTGTGCGTGGGGCTTCTCACATTGCACACGTTGGTCAGGTTTGTATTTGAGTGCTGGTAGCATGATATTTGCCCGCAAGGGCTAGATGTCGCTGCCGGCATTTTTTATATAGATATTTATGCCGGTGGCAGAAAGGAGTGTTATGGCAAAAGCGAGTCTCATCGGGCTGATCACGCAAGGCCCGGAATTGCAGCACAGCGCCAAGGGCGAACCCTATGTCCGCTTTTCCGTAGCCGAGTATGTCGGCTTCGGTTCGCAGCGGCACACACAGTTTGTTGATGTGTGGGCATGGGGTTACATGGCGCAGCGGCTTGCAAAGTGCAGTCTTGGTAACGGCGATTTTATCTTTTTGAGCGGCACGTTGGAACTGGAAGCGTTCACGAAAAAAGACGGCGTCACAAAGGATAAACGCTTGAAACTCAGATTGGATGATTGGGCGCCCGTTCCGAAGAAACGGGAAACAGGCCGTCCAGCGCAGAATGAAACAGAGGGTTTCCCAGTCTTCGCCGAACAGATCGACGGCGACCGGGAAGAACTGCCGGAATAATACCGGCGCGGCGGAAGAGGAACCGCACCAGATGATTCAGAAATGATTCGTCGGTGCAGTTCCTCTTTTTTGTTTTTCTAAAGAAACTATATTTGAAAGGTGGCAATTTTTATGAAACGATCCAGTCCTCTATGGGGAAGTGTCTCCGTCCTGATTGGTGTGGTCATTGCGATCCTAGCGCTGGTGCGCGGCGCATGGCTCGTCCCGCTTTTGCTCCTGACCTTTACGGCGTGGGGTCTGTGGGTGGTCATGTTCCAGCTTCAGCCCGCATGGGATTCCATCCGCGGATACCGGAAGAAAGAACACGATGCCAGACGGCAGCGGGAAGCATCGCTCTACAGCACAGCACAGACCAATGCCGACGCCATGCAGCTTTTGCTGCGGCACGTTAACCATCGGATCTCTGCGTATCTCAAATCGGTCTATCCGAGCGCCCGCTGGGAGTGGATGACCGGGAATCCGACCGCGCTCGTCATGCAGGGCGGTACCGGACGAATTCGCGTGTATGGCATTGAGGAATATGACTATGCAGACGTGCAGATCGACCGCAACGGCAACCTCTCTTGTAATCTCCTGAAGGTCGTGCCGGTGCAGCCGCGTATGGACGCACCGACACCGCCAAACCAGCAACCGGTCGATCCGCAGGTCTGGTATGACGTGGAGGGACGTGAAGTGTTGGAGCGTGTGATCGCCGATCTGGATTCCCGCGGCCATAGCAGCCTGACACTGAAAGAGGACGGCAGCGTGTGCGTCCATGAGGACGACACGCAGGATGTTCCGCAGGAGCATTTGACCGCATTCCCGCCGAAAGTCTATTGGCCGCGTCTGGGACAGGTGCTGGAAAGTGAGGGTCTAACCGCAAGCGTCCATGACAGTGAGATCGCCGTATCATGGTAAATTTTTAGAAGGGAGTGAAACACACGAATGAAAAGCGGACGCAGTATTCAGGATGTGAGTCGCGAGATCCTGCGCCAGCAGGAGGCAAAGGCAGACTATCTGGTCGCAACCGACCGCCTGCACATGGATACCTGGGGCGACAGCCCTGTGATCCGTGTGCTCGACCGTGAGGGCATCGACCAGATCGAGCCGCTGGAGATTCAGCAGACCGCGCATCAGCAGATCGGCACCTATCTGGACATTCCCTGCAAGTATTATGACCGGATGCTCCAGCGCGATCCCGCGCTTCTGAGCTACAACATCAACCGCTGGTTCCAGAAGGAGCCGGAACAGAAACTGCTGCGCACGATGGACGGCAAGGCCAGAGCATTTCTCAGCAACCGCTATCGCCGCATCGACAATCTGGACATTGCCCGCGTCGTTCTGCCCATCATTGGGGAAATGGAGGGCGCACGCTTTGAAAGCTGCGAGATCACTGACGACCGGATGTATCTAAAAGTTGTCAATCCGCGCTTGCAGGCAGAGGTCGTTCCCGGTGATATTGTGCAGGCCGGCATCATGATCTCCAACAGTGAAACCGGACTTGGTGCCGTCAACATTCAGCCGCTCATTTACCGGCTGGTATGCTCCAACGGCATGGTCGTAAATGAAGCCGGCACCCGCCGGGCGCACATCGGCCGCGTGAACACCACGGATGTAAACTTCGCCCTCTATTCCCAGCAGACGTTGGATGCAGAAGATCGCGCGTTTGTCCTGAAGATTCAGGACACTGTGCGCGCTGCCGTTGACGAAGCCAGATTCGCTACGGTTCTGGAGCGGATGCGGGAAAGCAAACAGGCGCAGCTCAACACGCAGGACCTGCCCGGTCTTGTCAAGCTCGCCGGTTCCAGTTTCGGTATTCTGGAGGAAGAAGGCAAGGGCGTTTTGCAGCATCTGATCGAGGACGGAGATTTTACGCTCTACGGTCTTGCAAACGCCGTCACGCGGTTCAGTCAGGATGTTGAAAGCTACGACCGCGCGACGAAGCTGGAGGAGATTGGCTACAGCGTGATGACAATGTCGCCGCTGCTGTTCCAGAAAATCAATCAGGTTCAGGTCACGAGGATTGCCGCATAACGGCAGACGATTTAATTTGAAAAGGAGTTTTCTTATGAGTATTCAGAATAATACCGCAGTTGATGTGTATCAGAATTTTATCCTTCCCACCGCGCTGGACAGTGATTTTTCAAGCGAAGATCTTGCTGACGATATGGACGGTCTGCAAATGACCATGCAGCGAGTCAAAATCCCCGGCGGTGGAAACTTACAGTTTGAGATCCGCAGCGACGACCCGGACAACCCCGACTATGAGCGCAAGCTCGTCGGCGTGATTCTCTATCACCATCTCGCCAACGCCTACTGGCCGGATGGCAGCGAGTACGACGACAACGTGCCGCCGTTCTGCCAGTCCTTCGACGGCAAGCAGGGCTACGGCGAACCGGGTGGTGTCTGCACGACCTGCGCATTCAATCTGTTCGGCAGCACGGCAAACGGCAGCGGCAAAGCCTGCAAGAATATGCGGCAGGTCTATCTGCTGCGCAGCGGCGAATATCTTCCGCTCCAGCTCTCTCTGCCGCCCACAAGCCTGCGTCCATTCAATGATTTCATGAATCTCGCCTTTGTCGCCCGCCGTCGCCCCAGCTATTCTGCCATCGTGGAGATCGGCCTGAAGCGTGCGGAGAGCGGCGGCTATACCTACAGCGTTGCTACCTTCCGAAAGGTGCGCGATCTGGACGGTGAAGATCTCGCGGCCGTCAAGAGCTATTCGATGAATTTCAAGGAACAGGTCAAGACGCTTCTGGCGCAGCGTGCGGAGAACTACAAGTCCGATGTAGAATCGCTCACCGGCACGGCTCCCTTGGAGCTTGCCGACAACGGCGACCACTTTTCCTATCCGGGCGTCATTGACGGCGAACGCGACGAGCTGCCACTCTAAACAAAAGCAATCAACAAAGCTTGCTCCGCTAAGCAAACGGCAGGTGCGCTTCGCCGAAAAGAATCACAAGCTGGTCTATGCGTTTTTGCAGGAGCAGCGGTATGATCCTGGCGAATATTACGATCTTGCCGTTATGGGCTACCTGCGTGCCGTAGAGCGATATTGCTCCCACGCCTATCTGCGCCGCTTTTCGTTCTCCACCGTCGCTTACCGCGCGATGCAGCAAAGCATTGTGTCGTGGAAGCGCGGAGAGAGCCGGCGCAGGCAGGCAGAGGAAGCCTACTGTGCGCTTTGCGGCCGCAGGGAGAACGTTTGTGACGCGGAACTTTCGGAAGCATATTTCTTCTCGGAGCTGCAAAAATGCGGAACGCCGCAGCAGGCTGCGTTTGCGCTGCTGCGCCTGCATGGGTACAGCATTGCGGAGATCGCCGCGCGGTACAAGCTCGACCCGCGGCGTGTACGCCGGATGCTCAAAAGTCTGTATTCCGCCTATCTGCGGTTCCGCGGAGATGGGAAGGAGGCGAAACAATGAAGGATCAGCACACAAGGATGCTCCACGGGCGTCTGCTCCGGCCGCTGAAGGTCGGCAGCAGCGCGCTCATCGACCACGAAGGGCAGTTTATTCTGACCTCGCTGGTCACATCCATCCAGGTGCAAAATGAACAGGAAGCAAAGTTTGAAACGCTGAATACCCACTACCATGTGAAGTTTTCTCCGCTTCAAGCAGCAGTTGCGGCATCAATTCTGATGGCCGTCGCTGCATGAATGAACACCCTGCGGCAGTCTCCCGTCTGACTGCCGCAGGCCCCGCCGACCGCAGCCACAATTTTGTGGCTGCGGTTTTTCCGTCAGGAGGTTTTATGAACGAACAGCTTATCCCGGTTTCTGGGAATCAAAAAATCGCGTTCCAGTGCCAGCGGTGCAGCGCCTGCTGCCGCCATGTGGAAAACAAGGTCATGCTGGAGCCCTACGACATTTATCAGCTTGCGCTTCATTTTCAAAGCGAAGGACAAAGTCTCAAGCCGGAGGATATCTGTGCGCAGTACGCACACCCCATGCCGCTGGAACCGTATTTTCCGATTTTTCTGCTGAACACCGCAGGCAAAGATCAACACTGCATTTTCCTGAACGGGAATCATTGTAGCGTCTATGCCCATCGCCCGCGTGCCTGCCGAATGTACCCATTTACAGTGGATGCAGGGCGGCGCGGTAAGGACTTCGAGTATTTTCTCTGCACGGATGATTCCGGTCACTTTGGAAAAGGCCGCGTCCGGGTCAGCGACTGGTTTTATGAGAATTTCTCCAAGGATGCCCGGCGCTTTGTGAAGGCTGATTACGCAGCAGTTCGTCAATGCGGCAGGCTGCTGCGGCAGATGACGCCCGCGCAGGTCAAGCACACGCTGTTTCAGCTTCTGTTTTACCGCTACTGGAACTATGACCTGAGCGAACCCTTTCAGGAGCAGTTTGAGCGCAATCAACGAAATCTTCTTGCATTTCTGCAAGAGCAGATTACAGAAAGCGGAGGATCTGTATGAGGTATGCAAGGATGCGTCCGGAGGTGTGAAGCGTGGGAAAAAGTGTACCATCCTATTTGAGAAACACCCATCAGATAGAATTTGTGAAGATCTTCCGCTCTCTCTGCGGCCGGCACGGACGCTGGGAGATTTGGCAGGACTTCATAACGCTTGCCGCAATCGAGATCTCAAACGCAGTTGACCGGAGCCACGCCGCAGAACGTGGGAAAACGTATAAGATGATTGCTGAAAAATACAAACCTGACGAACTGCACAGGTTTGCGCTGATGCTTCAGGAGGTCATAGCAGGAATGGAGCAGAACTCGGATCAGGATTTTTTCGGTGAGCTTTACATGGTGCTGGAACTGAGAAACAAACACATCGGACAGTGCTTTACACCGTACGATGCCTGCCGTCTGATGGCCGACCTCACCACTCTGGATATCCGAACGCGCATCGCGCAGGATGGCTGGGTATCCGTCAACGATTCTGCCTGTGGGTCTGGCGCGATACTGACCGCGTTTGCAAACGCCTGTCTGCGGCAGGACGTGAATTACCAGACCTCTGTGTTCTTCGTGGCACAGGACGTAAGCTATATTGCAGGTCTGATGTGCTATTTACAACTCTCACTTCTGGGCTGCGCCGGATACGTTGTCATTGGCGATACGCTTCTGCATCCGATTACTGCGCTTGACCGTCGGGGGCTTATCCCACAGCCGGACATGGATATCTGGTACACCCCGTTCTATTTTCGGGATATCTGGCAAGGGCGCCGTATTTGCGCGCAGATGGATCTGCTGCTTCAGTCGGACAATAAGCCAGCCGGTAAAGTGAACACTGCTGTACCAACGCTACCTCTGCAGGAAACGAAAGCCGGACAGCTTACCCTGTTCTGACAGGAGCAGGCAGCGCAATTTGTAAAAATCAATAAGCTGCCTGTATCTCTGGAAAAGCAGCTTACCAAAAACGGAGGTTATACATGAATCGATCCAGAATCGCCGGTGCAGTTCTTCTGCGCTGGGAAGATTGCACATCCATTCTTTCGAAGCACCTGACAACGTTGCTGCAGCGTCCGATTCAGCTGTGCAGCATGGTAGAAGACTACGACTACTGGTGCGTCGCGTTAAAAACCGGAAGATTCTCCATCCCGGAGCTTCATGTTCTGCTGGATGCGGTTTCCGCAGCCACGGCAGACTTTCCGGATCTGATCCCGGAGGATTCCGACCAGACACGCTCATTCAGCATGGAGTTCTCTCGCGCGCTTTTACAGCATTTTTTACACGCAAGCTGGCGCTACGAACATCTCACCGAGGAATATTTAATGGTGATCGATGCAGATGTCGCCATCCCGGAATACTGCACCACAAATGGAGGAATACAAGATGTCTGATGCAAAACTGATGCTGCCGCTGTTTTATAACGGTATGTTTAACCGCGACGGCCGCAAGATTCGCGCTGTCCACAACTATGACGTTTCCAATGGGGAGTATTCCTATCGCCTTTGGACACAGGCTGGACAGCCGGATATGGACTATCCGCGAAGTGAATCCGATCGGTATCTGCTATATGTTGAAATTCAAGGGTACCTTGTTCCGCTGGGCATGACGGAATATCGCCTGACTGAGCGCTGCGGATATCTTCCCGCTATGCAAGAGCTGTATGGCGGCGTAAAGAATCGGAGCGCATATTTTAACAGCCTGCAGAAAAATGGCGTAGGAGAAGCCATTGAACGCGAAGATTCGGTAATCTATCACCTTGGCAAAAAATCGCCCCTGCAAGCGAACTATATTCGCGGCATTCTCGATGAGCACCTTCAGCAGTATGCCGCCAGCAAAGAAAGCGGCGGAGAAGCCTTCCCGGATTATATCGGCGCATTGATGGCAAATGAACTTGACGCTTGTATCCAGCTTGCTGAAACCTATAAAACGCATAAACAGCAGGAGGATGAAATCCGGCAGGCGCGGATCGCCGAGCAGGAACGTGCGCACCGGCAAGCTGTCAACGCCGAGAAAGAAAAGGTTGTTCACGCTGCGCTGCAAACCATCCGCAGCGGTGGTACACTGCAAAATGTTTCGCTTCGCTACTATAAGGACGACGGTACACTGGTGGAAACCTCGCTGATTTTGTATCTGATGCGGGAGTATCACGTCAATGTGCCGCTCCGCACGCAGGGCTGGATCAAGGAACGCTTGACGGCCGCTACCGTTCAGGAGGATTTCTGCGGCTCGGTTACCTACTACCGCGCAAAAAAAGAGCCCTTGCTCACAGAAGTTCTTTGACTGTATGCGCGATCTGATTCAGGCTGTCCACGACGCGAAGGAGGCAGCCGCATGATAAAAATGTGTGTCCGGTTCTATCCGAAATACGACGTGGAGCTTACATGGAGTTCTCTTCGTTCAGGCTTCGCCTATGACCCTGATGCGCGAATCTGCATACGCTGCGGAGGTCCTCTACGTCCCCGCCTGGAAGAAAACGCACGCAGCAGGGTGATGAACGTCCAGATTTGCCCGGAATGTGGAATAGATGAAGCCCTCCGTGACGCCCGCGACGACGTCTTGCCTATGAGCGAGTGGTACATCGTAAAAAACCATTATTTTGGCGAGATATACGATCCCGACGCAGCTGTGCTAATGCCAAATTGCCGGTTCTCATGCCTTTTCTGTGCAAGGCAAAAAAGGCTGCCGCCAGACAATGCAGATTACCCGGTTGCATTTGTTGCTTCCTCTCGTTTTGATTTTGATGGCAAGCAGTGGCGAACAGCGTGGTTTGCGGATGAAACGTTCCGTGATGAAAAGGAGCTGCTGGATGAAATTGACGCATTTCAGAATCGGCTGTTCCGGCTTCCGGAATTTCAGACGCTACGCGATATGACCCGTATGTGCAAGCTCTATGCTGGACGCACCAAGGCTCCGACAGAGTTCCAACTGTTTTCAGAGACAAGGAATTTCTACATCTGGCTTCAGATGACTACGCGAGAAAAACGCACCACCTGTATATCAACTATTACCTGAAGGATTGGAAATATTTATGAGCGTTACACCAAACGAGAAACACTACAAGGAGGGAACTAAAAAGAATGAATGACCCTGTTTACGAGCAAATGTGGCAGTTAATTCAGAAGCTCCGGCAAGCAGACATCGCCTACTATAAGCATGACGCGCCGGTCATGAGCGATCTGGAATATGACCGTCTGATGGACGAGCTGGTCGCGCTGGAGGAAGAAAGCGGCGTGATCCTGTCCGGTTCGCCCACGCAGCGCGTAGCCGGTGAAATCTTAGAGATACTGGCAGAGGTTCGGCACACAAAGCCCATGCTTTCTGCCGCAAAGACAAAATCTCTGGAAGACCTGAAGCGTTTTGCGTCTGGCCGGGATGTGCTGCTTTCGTGGAAGATGGATGGGCTTACGCTTGTCCTCCGATATGAAAACGGGCATCTCGCGCAGGCAATCACGCGCGGCCGCGACGGCATCATCGGCGAGGATGTGACCCACACCGTAAAGACCTTTCTCAACGTACCGCTGACCATCCCTATTTTAGAAGCCTTTGAGGTTCGCGGAGAGGGCGTTATTTCATGGAAAAACTTCGACGCCATCAATGCGGAGCTGGACGACGCCTACAGCCATCCTCGAAATCTGGCAGCCGGGAGCGTGCGAAAACTCGATGCTTCGGAGGTAAAGAAACGGAGGCTGGAGTTTTGGGCGTTTGATCTGGTCAGCGACAGCTTGGAATCCGGCAGTAAGCGGGTGCAGCAGCAGCTTTTGGCGCGCTGCGGTTTCAGCGTGGTTCCGTATCTTTATCTGCCGTCTTCCAGCAGCGCCCATGATCTGGAGCTTGCTATTTCCAGTATGCAGCCGGCCAAGTTTGCATACCCTGTCGACGGTCTTATCATGGAATATGACGATCTTGCATATGGCAAAAGTCTCGGCGCTACCGGGCACCATGAAAACCGCCTGATCGCGCTCAAATGGGCAGATGAGCTGTATGAAACCACATTCCGAAGCGTGGAGCTTGCAACGACGCGCACTGGAATGGTCAGCCTGACCGCGCGGTTCGATCCTGTCAATATGGACGGCGCAACGGTCAGCCGCGCCTATCTGCACAATCTGGACAACTTCCGTGCGCTTCAGCTGGGGCCCGGTGATACGGTTTGGGTGTATCGCGCGAATATGATCATCCCGCAAATTGCGGACAATCTGACGAAGAGCGGTACATACCGGATTCCCATGTACTGCCCCTGCTGCGGCGCAGCACTGGAGGTTGGGGAAACGACCGGCGGAACGCATCAGCTTTTCTGTTGGAATCGAAGCTGCACGGCAAAGCTGGTACAAAAATTTGTCCACTTCTGCGATAAGAGCCGAATGAACATTGAAGGTCTGTCGGAGACGACGCTGGAAAAGCTGATAGGGCATGGATAGATTCATACGTTTGCGGATCTGTATGAGCTGGAGCAACACCGCGACGCTATCATTCAAACAGACGGCTTCGGTGAAAAATCCTTCGAGCGGTTACAAGCCGCCATTGAGAAAAGCCGCAGCTGCACACTGGCAAAGTTCATCGCCGGGCTTGGTATTCCGACCGTCGGTCGTCATGCCGGGCAGGAGCTTGACCGCTGCTTCGCCGGTTCATGGGAGGCATTTGAAGCTGCCATTCAGAAGGGTTTTGATTTCACGCAGCTGCCGGATTTCGGCGCTGTGATGCAGGAGAACATTTACACATGGTATGCGGACACGGAAGAAGCAAAGCTCTGGCGTCCGCTGTTGGATAAAATTCATTTTACAAAGGAGACAACACCTATGAGTATTTCGAAAGAATCCCCGCTGTACGGCAAAATCGTTGTAGCGACCGGAAAGCTGGAGCATTATACGCGCGATGGTATCCAGAGCAAGCTTCTGCAGCTTGGCGCGATCCCGGCGTCCTCTGTGACGAAAAAGACGAACTACCTGATCGTCGGCGAAAAAGCCGGAAGCAAGCTGGCAAAGGCACAGCAGCTCGGCATTCCGACACTGACAGAGGAAGAATTTGAAGCGCTGCTCGCAGGATGAGGGGGCTGAAATGAAACGAACGATCCTTGCATATCTGGAAATAGACGATGACCTCGCTTTTGAAAGGATAGACGATGGACCGATTGCCTATCTGGAAAAAGAATCCGGCTGGCTTGCGCAAAGCGGCATCTTTATCACGGACGCCGCCATTGCCGATGCTGACACAGCTGACCCGAAAGAAGCCTATCTCGTATATCTTGCCAGATTCGCCTTTGACCATTTGGGTGACGAGAACATTTCCCCGATGTCCTATGAGAAGTGGCAATCTAAGTATCTGGACATCTCGCCGGTCGACGCAAACTCCAAACCGCCGGCAGCGGGGTACATTCAGGAAGTGGTCAAGACCATCCACGATCTCGGCGATATTGGGCTTAGGGGAAGGAGCAGCTGCAATGAACGAGAATGAAGTCAAAGCGCTGATCGAGCGCTTTGCAAAAAAGCAGCAGGGCGGGCACTTTGCCTGCCCGCGCTGCGGAAAGATGTCGATGGATACTGAGAGCGTTACACGAAACGCGCTCAGCCGCCGAGCGACCGTCTATATATGTGACGCCTGCGGAACGCAGGAGGCTATTGAGGATATGATGGGCAGCCGCGATCCATTAACGGCGTGGGCGATTGCCGCCGCACCTGAGAAGTGGCGTATGAGGTAAAAGAACAATAGCCATAAACGCGAGGAGGAACTGCTGTTCTATATGGAGTGCTGGTGCGAACTGCAGGGCTTTTGGGCAGAAGCTGTGCGGGATAACGCGGGAGAATATCCGTTCGCAGAGGATGTTTTGAACCTGATGCGCAGCATTGAAAGGAAATACGAACAGTGACTAAAAAAAATGGAGGATACTAAGATGAGCAAATCATTGACACCCAAAGAACAGACAACATCCAGCAACGCAATAAATGTCACCGCTCCCACGAGCTGTGAAGAGCAGTGCGCCACGCCGAAGCTGCGGCTGGAGTACCTTGGACGCGATAGCTGGGAACGTCCCGTATATGCGTGTAACGGCCGTCTCTATGTCGATGTTGATCCGCGCAGGAGCAGGCCAACCGCTATCTACACGAAGCAGGGCAACGCCTATGAGGGCGAACCATGCGACCCAATACCGGAAGGAACAATCATTGAGTTTGTTCCCGAGCGTGATACATGGTCTTTTTGAGAGAAATGCCGCCCCAGCAAAACTTATTGCAGGAAGTGTCATTTTGAATCGGTATTTTCGCACGATACAAAGTGTGCTGGATTCCCGCTGGGGCAAGCTTCAATAATATCCGTAACAGGGGCGCAGAGTATCTCTGCGCCCCATCCATATATCAAAATGAAGGAGTCTACAAATATGAGCAGTGAAATTTACTACGAAAAAGCATTCATTTCTATTGGGAACAAATTTATTCCGCTCGTCTGCCACGGTTCTACGAATACCTATGAATTCAACTGGAACGGACGCGAGGTCGCGGAGCGGTACTGGTCTGTTCTGAATCGCCCATATCGCGGAAGAAGCCTCTTTACGAGTGAGGAAATTCAGAGAATCGCAGAAACCTATGAAGGCTTCAGCCAGGACAACTGCGGCGGTATGCGCAAGAGCCGAAACCGTGCGTTTGACGCCGGCGAGTTCCAGAAATGGTTCCTCGCGGGTCTAAAGAACGCACACACCATTGAGGAATACCGCCAATACGGAAATTCTGTTGTCCTTACCAACCTGCATACGCAGAAGACAACGTATATTTCTACAGCCGAAGCCTTTCTAACCGAGTTTTCCCGCATTGGAGAGCAGAACATCGACATCCGATTTGACTCCTGCCATAACTTCCATCATCCGCCGCGTATCGGCAAAACGTCAAAATTTGATAAGCTCAAACAGTTCTACGTGCTGAAAGCGTGGAGCGGATATTTTGTAAAGCGGACGCGGCGCGGCGTTATGACCATCCGCACGACCGATCCGACAGTTGCAACGGTGCGAAAATTCATGACAGAAAAAGCCGCGCAGAAGTATATGGAAGAAAACAAAGCATACTTTTCATGTGTTACCTTTTCTGTTGAATGTGTCCGACCGAAGCAAGCAGCAACGGCAGCGTAATCGCGCCACCGTACAGAAAGCTGGATTAGAGCTGAGGATTGGACAGGTTTTTACGGGGTTACGGTTACAGTGCCTTGACGATAAGGAATAATTCGTCTATAATTAAAACAGAATAAATCCTTGGAGGGATGCTATATGATGATTCGTTCTGCAACCGCCCTTCGGAATGACTACGATGGCATGGTGAAGCTCTCGACCGAAAAGCAGGAACCGATCTATCTGACGCGCAACGGCGACGGCGAAATGGTCTTCCTGCCGATCGAGCTTTGGGAAAAACGGCAGGCAGAGCTGGAGCTTTTCGCGGAAATGCTGCGCCGGGAGCAAAATAAACTCGCCGGTGCAAGAACGTATTCCGCAAGCGACCTGCGCACTGATGTAGAGGATGTCCTTCGTGAAAGTTGAGTGGTTAAATGAGGCGCGGAATGAATTTCTGGCCTTCCTGAAATTCTACAAAACCGAAGTCGGCACTCCCTACGCGAAAAAATTTGCGGATAAAGTCCTTCATGCCACAGAGCAGCTTGCAGATTTCCCGGAGATGGGCGTACTCAAATATGATACCCTGATGGGCAAGCACGATTTTAGGGCGTTATTCATCGACCAGTATGTCTGCATCTATAAAATTGAGATGGATACGGTTTATATCTACCATTTTGCAGATGCCCGAAAGAATTATTTGTACCATATCCTTGGCATGGAATAACAGCAGCCGTGCGGTTTCAAGGAAGCCGTACGGTCTTCTTACGCCCGGACAGATGTCAAGTCCGAATTGTGCTGATTTTTTATCGCATATTTCGTCACTTCGCGCATAGCCAGCCACAGCATCTTGTGGTATCATACTCCCGTTTGTTTGACACCACGACGAGGAGGCACATCATGCAGTACACCGACAACGAAGCCGCTTTGATCGGCGGCTTGATCTCCACCTATTTTCTTCGTCCGGCTGTATCCGCCGCACTGAAGGATTCTTATACCCGTGTGCTGGAGCATCTGCGCACAGGCCGGGTGTCTACCGCCGATCTCAAGCAGATTCAGAAAGCGCTGGCATTTTTGACGCCGACCTGTCAGATGTCCAGAGAGGCTCAGCGCGACCTGATGGGCGCCAGCCTGAAGACGACGGCGCTACTAAGTTCCTGCCGCTGATTGCGAAAACCACAAATCGTCAGAAATGCTGTCGGCTTACGTTCCGGCAGCATTTTTTCTATATAGGAAAGAGCGCCCCGAAGGGCGCTCCTCGCAGATGAAACAGGTCACATACGGAATTTACGGATGCACAGGAAAAGCTGGATGCAAAGCTCTTGATACAGATCTTCATCCCATACACCGTCAATAACGGATTCCTTGGTCAGTAATGGTTGGTACATTTCCAGAATTTTCTCGTTTGCGAGGTCATCTCCGCTTTTGGCAAGAATCAGAAGCTCGTAGAAATTCATGTTTCCTCCTCCAGTTTCTCCCGGATGCGGCTCAGTGCGCGATAATAGATCGCGGCCGCGCCTTTATATCCAATCTGTAATTCCTGTGCGAGCTCGGTAAACGAGCGCTCCTCCATAATTCTTGCCAGCAGAATATATCGTTCACGCTTTTGAAGCTGGTCAAGCGCTTCGAGGACTGCTCTGTACTCCATCAGCAGCTCCATTCTTCGGAAGTATTCATCTTCCCATGCTTCTGCAGAGATGGGCTGCCGGTCAGGTTCCATCGGTCGTTCATGCTGTTGCTGTCTGTGACGCTGAGAAATGTAGGCATTCTTTCTCCGCTTCAGCGCAACTTGAAGATAGGCGGTAAATTGGTTCTGAATCTGATATTCTTCACGGCTTCCGTCATTTCTATATTGCATGATTCACCCTCCGTATCCGTCTGTTTTCTGGCGAACAGGACGGTATACGGGAGGATTTCTGCATCGGTTTGGTCTAAAAAATCGTAAATAGTCACAGCCGGTTTCATGCTTGCACAAACAATCAACCACAAATGGAAATGATAACTCAGAAAGGCTTTGCTGTATGGATAAAACGAGAAAACTCTCCAATGCCCAGCTTGGATGTTTTCTCTCCTTCACTGGGGTATGCTTGTCTCCTTATTTCACAGTAGCAATGTGCTAAACGGAATATTAAATTCCAGTATATACAAAATCCTCCTTCCGGTTTTCTCTGGAAGGAGGATTTATCCGAGTGTCAACTTTGGTAACTATTATGGTCTAAGATATAGAATCGGGCACACTCGAAATGCCGCCGTGCTTCGTCGTGGAAAGTCCCGCGGCCCGGCAGGCAAAAGATACGATCTCGCGCAGCTCCGCTTCGCCAAGATCCTCCGGGGCTTTCCCGGTCTGGAGCAGCTTCCACACGGCGCTGCCGCCGAAAATATCGCCCGCGCCGGTCGTGTCCACGACCGTGATGCCCTTCAGGCTGTCCACGTGGCCGCTTGCGCTGCGGTTCTGGAACCAGCAGCCGTCCGCGCCGCATGTCACGAACACGAGCTTCACTGGGAAGTGGTCCAGAATATACTGTGCGCCCTCCCGCACGCCGAGGCCGAACAGGAATTCGACCTCCTCGTCGCTGATCTTCACCACGTCGGCCTGCGCCAGGCCCCAGAGCATCTGCTCCTTCGCCTCATTGAGATCGTTCCACAGCGGCTTGCGCAGGTTCGGATCGTAGGTGACGAGCTTGCCGTGTGCCTTTGCATATTCCACGGCGCGGTACGTCGTCGTCCGCACCGGCTCACCCGTGAGTGAGAGTGTCCCGAAGTGGAATACCTGTGTCTCGTCGATGAGCGACAGATCCAGCTCCTCAAATGTCAGCTGCGTATCCGCACCGGGCTTGCGCGCAAAGGCAAACTCCCGGTCGCCGTTCGCATCCAACGTCACGAACGCCAGCGTTGTGAACACATCGTCCGCCGCCACAAGTCCCTTTGTCTCGATTCCCGCGCCCCGCAGCGTACTGGTCAGGAGTTTTCCGAATGTGTCCGTTCCCACCTTACCGAGCATCCCAGCCTTTCCGCCGAATTTGGCGATCGCAGCAAGGAAGTTTGCCGGGGCTCCACCCGGATGCGCGGTCATTGAGGGATAGCCGTCCGGGTCGACCGACTGCGTTGTAAAATCGATCAAAAGCTCGCCAAGCGCAACTACATCATACATTCTTTTTCCTCCGTAATTGTAATGCTCCATTGATTCTCATACTTTGCTCCCGGCGCAAGATGGATGAGATCGCTCTTGCAGCTCAGCTCCTCCACCACGTCCTGCCGCGACGGAAGCGACGCCCACGGCTCAATGCAGACATACGGCGCATCCGTATGCGGCATATGCCAGATACCGAGATACGGCATCTGCGGATAGGCTACGGTCACCGATCTGCCAGTTTTCTCTGAGCGTAGGCTCACGCACCGTGCCATATTTTTCAGCACGATCGCATCCTCGTCGAACAGCTCGTGACGCAGGCGAATGGTCGTACCGTTTTCCAACGGGAAGCATTCTGTCTGACCGTTGAGATAGCAGTCTCCGGTAAAGCCAATACGATCTGGCAGACATGGCTGTGAAAAACACAGTTTATAGTCTTCAAAGCCAGTGCTGCCGGTCAGCGGAACTCGGAAGCCCGGATGCCCGCCGATGCCAAACGGCATCTCTTTTTCGTCCTCATTGCAGACGGAATACGTCACATGGACCGTCCAGCCGCGCAGCGCATAGCGTACCCGGAATGTAAAGCGAAACGGATACTGCCGCAGCGTCTCCGGTGTCTGCCGCAGACAGAACGCAGCAGAATCGGAAGACTGTTCTTCGATAGAGAAAACAGAATCCTTTGCAAATCCGTGGATATCCATCGAATAACGTTTGCCGCAGAGCGTATAACAGCCATCTGTCAGGCGCGCAACATACGGAAACAGCAGCGGTGCGCGATCCGGCCAGTATTGTTTGTCGCCGTTCCAGAGAAATTGTGTTCCTTGTTTGGAGCCAAGCTCCATCATCTGTGCGCCGAGCGGATCGACACACAGCGTCAGGTTTTCATTTCGCAGCGTCAGCATCCGTCAGTCTTTTGCCGCCGGATACTCATTGCAAAGCAGCCGGTAAGGCGGCTCATCTTCCTCGATCTTCGGAAAACGGCCAACCGGCGGATTGAAGCGGTTGTCGGTGTTGTCGTCGTTGCTCTGGCTGACCTCGCCCAGCAGGACGGGACCAGTGCCGGGCTCAACCGAAAAATCATGATACAGGCCCTGATAAACGAAAATGCTTTCACCGGGTTTCAAACGGACCTGCGTCCCGGCCGGAACGGTATAGCTTTTACCGTCGGTGTGGACTTTCACGTCAGATTCATAATCGATTTCTTCGTTCGGAAGACGGTTGTACACCCGGATCAATACGTTTCCGCCGCCGCGGTTGATAATGTCCTCAGTCTTGAACCAATGGAAATGGTTCGGTGCGTACTGCCCTTCCTTCAGGTACAGCAGCTTTTCCGCATAGACCTTCGGATATTTGTCTGGCATGGCACGATTTCCGTTGCGAATCGTGATCAGCGAAAAACCAAAGTGGTCAAAGTCGCCCTGACCATAATCCGTGATATCCCAGCCGAGCATGCAATCGCGTACTTCGTCGTATTCGTGCCCCTTGCTTTCCCATTCCTCAGGTGTAAAATGGCAAAAAGGCGGCAGGTAGCAATGCTCCTGTGCGCACATAGCCTCAAGCTCTTTCAACGCTTTGTTGATCTCACTGCGCTTCATAACAGCGCTCCTTTCCATTTTATTTTTATATTCAGGCTCCGCCAGACGGTCCTATTCTGCGCCGTGCGGAGACCGTACTGTCGTTATCAAAAGTTCCGGAGAACAGACCCGTTTTTTCTTGGCCCCGGACGGAAGATCCATCCGGGGCCGGATCATTACTGCTTAGGGAAGATCAATAGAAACTCTTGCAGCGGCTTCGAACATTCTGAGGAGAATGGCTGCGGCCTCGCTGCGCTTGATGGTGCTCGCGGAGTGGAACGTGCCCTTCGCATCGGAACCGGTCAGGATGCCGGCGCGATAGAACTCGTAAATTTCCGGAGCAAACTTGTCGCTCGTCTTCACGTCCGGGATCGCGTTGTCAGCGACCTGATTGACCGCTTTGTAGTCGCTTTCCGCGCCGTGGAAGATATGCACGAACTCGCCGCGCGTGACCGGCGCGTTCATCTGCGCCTTGGTGTAAGCCTGATAGGTCTTCTCAATGATGCCGTTGTTTACCGCATAGCTGACGTAGGTGTCATACCAGTTGGTGCGGCCATTCGTCAGGGTAACCTCGCCCTCGTGCTCCATTTGATAGAGCGCCGCTGCGAGTTTGATCGTCTGTGCAACCGTCAGCGTGCCGTCGGGCTGGAACTGCGTCTTCGTGACGCCGTCGATCAGACCGCTTTCCCACGCTTTCTGCACACTCTCATGATACCATGCCGTCTGCGGAACATCGGTAAACGGAAGTTTTTCCTTATCCGCTTCTGTATTCTTGTTTGCGCCAGCGTTCGGACTGACCGGCTTGACGGTTCCGCCGGAGGGCTTCGAAGGCTTGGTCAGCTTCGGGATGACATGCCCGTAGGAAATCACTGCGTGGCAGCTCTTGCAGCAGATGTCGCCGGTGTAGCCTTCCTCGGTGTAGGTTGCGTCTTTCGCATTAAGAACTTCCGTGCCGCCCACGTGGTTGGCCGGGTCAATCTTCGGGGTAACATCTGCCTCAGTCAGCTCTTCTGCCGCGTTTTCGTCTGCAAACAGCTTGCTGCATCCGGAGCAGGTATAGTATGCCCTGTGACCCTTATCGACGCAGGTCGCGACCACAGCTGGAACCAGCGTCGTGGTATGCGTGATATGGCCGGTTGCGGGCGCGATGATGTAACCGCACTCTGTGCAGGTCTGCGGATCATTTTCCGTTGCTGCTGAACCAGGCGTATGGGCTGCTACATCCTTCTTCTCGTCGCAGCCGGAGCACGCATGCCAGTGATTGGTCGCGTCGCTGCTCCATGCTTCAGACCAGACGTGCTCATGCGTCTTATCCACCCCAAATATGAGGGAATGCAGGTTCATCACCGGGCTCGTGCCGCCATGGAATTTCAGGTAGACATCATGCACACCTGTGATACCTTTCTGCTTCAATTCAGCAGTCAGTTCGCTAAACGTATTCCACTCATTTCCGGTTCCCTCAATGTGAACAAATTCAGCAATGGGTTCACTGTTCAAATCATCCAGATGAACGGTAACCTTAGAATTTTCTACATCTGCATCATAATTCTTCTCTGCATAGGTCAGAGTTATCGTACTGAAGCAGCCTGTCAGGATGTTGAAATCCACACAGCGGTAGCCCACATAGGTTCCAGGCGTCAAACCGCCCAGATTGGAAACCGTACCTTCCACTGCACCGTTTGCGTTTTCCGTCGTCTCGTACTTAACGCCTGCAGATGCGATCTCCGCGCTTACCGCCTCGATTTTTTTCTCTGCCGGCTTCAGTCGAATCATGGAAGAGATCGCATTGTTCAGCGCCGAAATTGCTGCGCCAATTTCTTCAGACGTCGCAGCCGTATCATTATACACATCCATCGCCGATTTCAATACGGTCTGCAGTGTATTCCAGGACTCCGGCGCATAGTCTGCCTGCGTAAGGGCTTCCGCCTCCTGAATTGCAGCAAGGAGCGCCTCCTTGGTGGCTCCGGCAAATTCATTGCCAAGCAGCTCCAGCTCCGCAAGGTAAATCTCCTGACCTGCATTTTCAAACTCGATCTTGTAATAGGAATAGCCAGCCTGCTTCTCTTCAGAAATCGCAAAGGGTCTGGTGTACTTATCACCGCCATCGGTAGGATTGATGTCCCAAGCAAAGCTCTGGTTGCTTCTGGCATCCAACTCGGTCCAATTTTCACCATTCATGGATCCGTAGAACTTCCATGCCTTGGGCGCATGCTCCGCATCCCAACTGGTCAGCGTATACATACTGATCTGGATAGGGTTGGCTAAGTGATATGTCAGATATCCGTTTTCCGTGCCATCCCAGCTTGCATAGCCGCCAGCGTCATGAGCCTTGTTGTTAAACAGCTTTTCGGGGTTTTGGGCATTGGTTGCAATGGTGTCCTCATTTCCGCTGCCTTCATCTGTAGAAACATCCGTCTTGGTATGGTCAACCAGCAGTTGCGGTCTTCCCGTGCCCTCCGTAATGGACGGAGGCATATCATCCTCAGACATCCCCCAAGTGTCGGAAGGCGTGCTGCCCATCGTAAAATCAAGCGTCACATTCTGTCCCTGCAGAACATTTGCCGAAAGGTATGTAGCGGTTTGAACCTTGCCGTTTACAGACAGGCTCTGCACATATTTGTTTTCTCTGCTGACGCCCTTTGCCGAAATTGTAATGGTGTGACCGTCGTCCCGATGGATTGTCACCTTTTCAAACAGGGGTGTGCCAATGGCCGTAACACCATTGCCGTTGGTCAGCGGATACAAACCCATAGCGGAGAGGACATACCAGGCGCTCAATTCGCCGTTATCGTCGTCGCCCAAATAGCCCTGTCCAACTTCTTCGCCCACAAACAGGCGATCCAGCGTATCACGGACAACCTCTGCGGTTTTCCACGGACGGTCTGTATAGAGATACATATAAGGAATGTGGTGCGCAGGCTGGTTGGTCATATGGACCTGCCCCTGCTTCGCATCACGGCCTTCCCAGTTTTCCTTATGGCCGGTCCACGAACCTGGATTAGCCGTGCTTTCTGCCGCGTAAGCTTCATCCAGCTTATCGCCCAGAGCTACTCTCCCATCCTGCTTTCTGGCAATTCCATACAAATTAGCCAGGCCCTGACCATCATAGGGCGGGAATGCGTAGTTATAGGCATTGTCTTCACAATAGCCGTAACCCTGTGCCGTAGGATCGAACTGTTCGTCCGTCTGCAGCCAGGTTCCATCGGACTTCTTGGCGCGGAACCAACCGCCCATGCTCTCATTAAACAGATTGACGTAATTGGTGGCTCTTGCAGTAAAATAGAGGTATTCGTCGTTGTACTTCTGCCAAGCAGCGCTATCAGTTTTCTCTTTATCCCGCAGATACTTCGCCATCGCCGCAATGGCAAAGTCCGTTCCGCTGCCTTCCATGGACCAGGAGAAACTGAATTCGTCTCCTCCCCAGCCGCCAGTCACACCATCCTGCGGAACATATCCGAGAAACACCATGCCATCCATGTGCGCACGACCAGAGTAGGAGTTTTTCCCGTTATTGACAGAATAAACCGATCCATTTCGCAGCGCCGATGCATACGCCTCCTCGACGTCAAACGTAACGCCTCTGTTCAACGCGTCCGCAAAAATATTGTCAGAGTTGGTGCCCACCATGCAATCGGTGCCTGCAGGCGCGATCCATCTTGGAATCCAGCCCTGCTCTTTATAGTGCTGGACCAATCCATTCAGCAGTTGGGTTGCTTTTTCTGGTGCAACAATGGAGTAGAGAGGCCAAGTGGTTCGGAAGGTATCCCAAAAACCATTGTTATATACAAATTGACCGTCTTCCACGTTTTTGGTGTAGGGGGAATAGTGCTTCCAATGAGGCTGCTCATTGGTTCCTGTATTCTCGGCCAGGCTTGTAGGATAGACAAATGCCCGGTAGAGATTCGAATAGAAGGTGACTCTTTCGTGGTAGCTGCCGCCCTCAACTTCAATGCTTCCCAGCGTATCGTTCCAGATCTTCAACGCCTTGTCTCTCACTGCGTCAAAGCCTTCATTTGCAGCGATTTCTATAGAAAGCGCTCTCTGTGCCTGGTCTTTGGAAATAAAGGAGGTAGCTACCTTCATTTCAATGACAGTTTCTCCACTCTCATTGGGAGTAAACTGGAACATTCCCATAGATCCCTCACCAGCAGAGTGCCAGGCAGAAGGAGTTTTAGAGAACTGCCCCACGATGTGCATGGTGGTTTGTCCGTTTGTCTTATTTTCCGAGGTCGTATGGAACTCAGTCTTGGCATCGTTAAACTCGATGATAGAGCTGCTCCGCGCATTCACGGGGTCAAACATAATGTTGCACGTCTCAGAGCCAGCCGGGAACGTAAAGCGCAGCACTGCCGCATGCTCAGTAGGTGTGACCTCCACCTTGACATTGGGAGCTGTGGCATCATCTGCATTGAGGGTCACACCGTAATAATACGGCTTGGCAATCTCATTTTCATGACTGAAAACAGAGCCTCTATTTTGGATGGCGTTACGTACAGCGTTGTAGTCTGTTGTGGTAGAATCGGCTGAGAAATAGTAGGTTCCGCTCTCTCCAATCCAGTTGCTGGCTACGTGGGAAATCTTGATGCCCTTAAACCGGGCTTCCGCTCCGCTGTAGGCATAAGGCGTATTGTCTGAACTGCCGTCCGTCGTGGGTACCCAATAGTTGAAGCCGAAAGGTGTTGCCACAATGGGCGCATTCAGGCCCCGGGCGGGAGCATTGCCCGTAGAGTACGTACCCCGCAGAATATTCACATAATCGGCCAGATTTTCAACCTTCGGATCTGCCTGCTCAAAAATCTCCACATCATCGAAATAGACAGAGATGTTCTTACCCGGCGTAGCATCATCTTTTTCAAAACCAGCCAACACTTTTGTGATCTTTTTTCCAACTAATTCCGGATCTGTGCTCAGTTTCGTGCTGATCTGCAGCCAGTTATTCGTCGCCATCACGCGCGCTTTTCCTTGCGCCACAGGAGACACTACATTGCCATACTGATCAATGGCTTCGTAGTCAGAAAGGCGAGTGCCGTCGCTAAATTCCAAGTCGATTGCCGAATACATACTGGTGTATTCAGAGTCGTACGCATAGTTCGGATCATTTGCACGCAGATCGTAATTTGTTCCTATATCAGGAAATACCACGTACGACAGTCTGGTATTTTCATCAATGGTAATTTCAAGATCATCATACAAAACCACATAGTTTTTCGCAGCTTCTGCCGTTGTGGTTCCTTCCATATGCAGGCAAGACACACCGGACCAGGCGCCTGCTCTGGCAGCCCAGTTGTAGCTAGGTCCTTCCGACAGCGAGGCATACAAGTGGTTCACTTTTTCGTCGGAGCCTGTCGTCTCAATCTCTGTCCCCAGACCAAACCCGCTGAATTGGATCACATTGGGATTCGTTGTCGGCGTATTGCCGCATTTCTCAATAACCAGCTTAAACGTAGTATATGACTGGCCATTCGAGAAAGAAAACAGCTTTGTCTCATTGTCCTGCTGCCATGTAACACCTTCGCGAGAATCCAAACGCGTCCATGTTCCAGCTTCGTCATTTGTGCCGTACAGTTCCCATGCCGACAGCACACGCTCCGGATACTTCATATCGTCCCCGGCGCCTGTCAAATAGTAGGCTTGAGGCTGAATTCCAGTTTTAAATCGGAATGTAATTTCCAGCGGCAATCCAGGCCTATTCACAGCGCAAAGCTTTGTGGCAATACGTCCGTCGATCAAAGCTTGTTCTGTCTCGCCCGCACTGCCATAGGTCAAACCTTTATTGACACTAACCGGATTATCGGACGAATAATTGGTAAATTCCCCCACGAGGGAATCAACCCGGGGTTCAGTTGCAGATACGCCCTGCGATGCAACATGCTCAAATTTCACTTGCGCCTTATCATTCTTTTCAAAGCGAGCTGAAAAAAGAACATTTTTTTCTGCATTACCGCCCGATAAAGGTTCCGTTACTGATCCATGCGCTTGCGCAGGCATTCCGGGAAGCATTCCCAAAGCTAATATCAAACTTAACGCGCCGCTGATCAGGCGCCTACTTTTCTCTTTTATTGACATTCCGTTATCTCCTTTTCACCGCTGCTGCCCCCAATTATTGCTTGAAACTGGGTGGATGTTGAACCATCCGACTTTTTTCATTGAATAAAAATCCATTCTATTCTTAAGGTCATCGATTTGTCCGCTTGCTCTGAGCATAGTCTCACGTACCGCGCCATATTTTTCAGCACGATTGCATCCGCAACGAACTCTTTTCTTTCCTGGCCCCGGATAGACAATCCATCCGGGGCCAGATTCTTACTGTTTAGGGAAGATCAATAGAAACTCTCGCTGCGGCATCAAACATTCTGAGCAGAATGGTCGCAACCTCGCTGCGCTTGATGCTGCTTGCCGGATGGAACGTGCCCTTCGCGTCGGAACCCGTCAGGATACCCGCGCGATAGAACTCGTAGATATCGGATGCAAACGCATCGCCGTTCTTCACGTCGGGGATCGCATCGTCCGCGACCTGATTGATCGCTTTGTAGGTGCTTTCCGCGCCGTGGAAGATGTGGACAAATTCTGCTCTGGTGATCGCAGCGTTCATCTGCGCTGCGGTATAGCTTGCATAATCCTTTTCGATAATGCCGTTTGCAACTGCGTAGGAAACATAGCTGTCATACCAGTTGATGCGGCCGTTCGTCAGAGCAACCTCGCCCTCATGCTCCATCTGATAGAGAGCAGCTGCGAGCTTGATGGCCTGCGCCACAGTCAGCGTACCGTCGGGCTGGAACTGCGTCTTCGTAACGCCGTCGATCAGACCGATTTCCCACGCTTTCTGCACGCTCTCGTGGTACCATGCCGTCTGCGGAACATCGGTGAACGGAAGCTCTTTTTTCCCGGTTTCCGGCTTCTTGTTTACACCGGCGTTCGGGCTGACCGGCTTGACTGTGCCGCCGGAGGGCTTCGAAGGCTCCGAAGGCTTGTCCGGTGTCAGTTTCGGGATGATAACATCGTTGTGATTCGTGATCTCTTCCGTACCTGTCTCATCCCAGAACCACTTGCCGCAGCCGTTACAGCTGTAGTATGTCTTCTGGCCTTCGGTCTCCTCGGTCGCCGCAAAGCCTTCATGTTTCCTCAGATTGTGCGTATGACCAATCTCCGGAATCTCTGCCGTTTTGGTCGCGTTGCAGACCGTGCAGGTATAGGTCTTTTCGCCCTTCGAGGATTCAGTCGGCTCGGTCGTGACTTTGCCTTCGTCCCATACATGCTCGGCATAGCCGTCTTTGTCCGCATTGTCGGTCACAGTGCAGCCCTCTGCGGTGCATTCGTGCCAGTGATGCGTCTCATTCCAGGTCCATTCGGTGGACCAGGCGTGTTCGGATTCGGTAAAGCGGAACCAATCGACGTTTGCAACATAGGTCTTGCCGGTGTTGTTTTCGAAGTAGAGATAGACATCGTGCATGCCCTTGGTGGTTTCTGTCAGATCACCGCTGAGTTCCACATAATTGCTCCAGTCGTTTCCAGTTTCCGGGCACGTCAACGTTGCAATCTCCTTGCCGTCCAGACTGTCCAGACGGACATGGATCTGACCACCGCCTGAGTCTTTCCGCTGCGAGGAGTAATAGAACGTTACTTTATCCGCACCATTACCGGAGAAATAGACATTGGAGTATTTGACCCAAGTACCGCTCTCAACGCCGCCGATGTTATGATTGTTGTCGTTGACAATTCTGCTGTGATGTGCATCTGTATCAAACTTTGTAAATTCCTCAGCTTCGATTTTCACGTACGCGTCACGGAACTTCGCCTGCGCAAGTTTGATGTTCAGGTCAAGCGCATCGTTTGCGTGATTGAAATCTACGATCGTCGCATTCGGATCATTCAAAGCCGCCTGCGCATTCTGGATTGCCTGATTGAGATCGTCCTTATGTGCAGCGTCATCTGCCAATCCTTCATAGACCTGCTGTGCTTCTTCGATTTTAGCCACCAGATCCTGATAGGACTGAATATCATTGGATGCCTGCTCGAGCTGCGATTTTGCATCTTTCAGCGCATCCATCGTGGAATTGTAGTTCGTCGTCACTTCCTCCGCGTTGGAAATGGCGCTCCTCACAGAATTTTGAACCGCGGACGGCATTTTTGATGTGTCAACCTTCCTGATCGCATCAAGCTTTGTCCAAAGATCCTTCATCCCTTCGATCTCGCTCATGGCGCTTCTCAGCTTACGGCAGGCATCCGCGATCTCGTCGTCCGTCTTGTCTTCCTTGTCCGCAATATGCTGCGCCTCGTCAATGGCCGCGCCCATCAAAGTTGCAAGCGGTGCATAGCCGCCTTCGCTGAGAGTCGTCTTCGCTTTTTGCGCTTCCGCGATCATTCCATCAAGGGCATCGGCGTTCAGCGCGGGCATCTCGGTACTCATCAGCTCCAGCTCGCCCAACTGAATCTCGCTGTCGCTCTCAATATCCAGACGCACATAACGATATTGCACATAATCCGCGGTATTCGTCTTGAACGGCTTCGTATAGAGGCTCCATTCAAATGTCACATTTTCACGCTTGTCCGCTTCCGTCCAGGTCGAGCCGTCATTGGAAAGATAAAGCGTGAAGTTCTTCGGTGCGTTATCCTTGCCGCCGCTCGCAGAGGTCAGCGTATAGAGGCTGACAGCCTGCGGCTTTGCAAATGTGTAATAAAGTGAAATGATCTCTTCCGTAGGCTTCAACGTTGCACTGGTCTTAGAATTGTTATCGAGCAGATTTTTGAGGTTCTCACCATCAGCACTATAAATGGAATCGCCGGAACTCAGTGTGGTCGGAACGTCTTCTGCAACCACAGCTGCACTGTTTGTGCGGTCCCGAAGCGGATCGGGGGTCTCGTCGCCTTTCGTCAAAGAATCGGGAACAACATTCTCACCCGTACCCCAGTCGCTGGGAGTCGCCTGCATGTCAAAATGGAGCACAACATTTTGCGTCTTGAGCTTATCGGTCAGATCCGTCTGTTTGATGGACGTCTTGCTGTAAGCTTCACCATTGATGGTAAGACCGCCAACATAAATATTTGTGCTGCTGTTATCCGGCGCCTCGATGATCAGATCGTGGCCGTTTTCATGATGGAGGGTAATCTTCTTGAACAGTGGCGAGCCGAAGACCAGTTCACCGCTGCCCATATTCAACGGATAGAAGCCCATGGCACTGAAGATAAACCATGCAGACATTTCGCCGTTATCCTCATCACCAATGTATCCCTGGCCGATGCGGCTGCCAACATAGCACTGCCGCAGCACCTGACGGACTTTCTCCTGTGTGCGATCGGGCCGGCCGGCATAGAGATACATATACGGAATATGATGGGACGGCTGGTTGCTGTGGCCGTATTCGCCCATCTTGACTTCCTGCGCTTCCCTGCGCTCATGGATGCCCTGTCTTGCACCTACAGTGTCCGTTTCCAATGTCGTCTCAAACAACTGATCCAGCTTTTTAGCCAGCGCTTCGCGACCACCGTAGAGATTTGCCAGACCCTGACCATCCTGCGGTACACTGCACGCCATATTCAGAGCCGTAGTTTCCGTGTAGTCATCATGGAACGCAAACGGATCCACTTTGTTTCTGGTCCAGGAGCCATCCGCATTCTTGGCCGCAAGCCATTTGTTTTCAACTCCGTCTCCGTCGCGGAAGAGGTTGACATAGTTTGTGGCACGGCTCTTATAATAGGTATATGCATCCATGTCGCCCAATGCTTTCGCCATGTTCGCAATACCAGCGTCATTGATATAGCCTTCGATAGACCACGAGAATTTCTGGCTGCCGCCCGGCGTATAGCCAAGGAACAATCCCTTATCAATGCCTTCTCGACCGCCGGAGGCTTCTTGGAAATCCGACATAGATGCGTTTTTCAGCGCAGACTGATAAGCAAGCTGCCACTGCTCGGCTGTCAGCTCTGCGCCGCGCAGCATGGCATCAGCAAAGATAACATCCGAGCTTGTACCAACCATGGAGTTCGTACCGGCCGGAGCGACCCAGCGCGGCATCCAGTCGCTGTCCTCAAAATGATGGATCAGGCCCAGCAGCATTTCATTGTTCTGCTTCGGCGTGAACAGAGAATACGCTGCCCACGTCGTACGGTAGGTATCCCAGAACCCGTTGTTATAATAAAGCTTGCCGTCCGTCACCGTCTTGGTATACGGGCTCATGTACTGCCAGCCGTCTTCGCTGCTTTCGCCGGTCTTTTCGCCCATATTATTGGGATAGAGATACAGACGATAGAGGCAGGAATAGAACGTGATCAGCTGTTCTTCCGACGCACCTTCAATTTCAAACTGGCTCAGCTTGTCATTCCACAGCTTCTTTGCGGCAGCCTTGACAGCGTCAAACTCTCCGCTCAACTCCAGTTCAAGGTTTTTCATTGCCTGGTCAGCACTGATGAAAGACGTTGCCGCGCGCATCACGACCGTCTGCGTACCCTGCCCAAAGACTGCGCGACTGCTATCGACTGTGAACGCCTGATCAAAGGTGCCGTAAATGTACATCTTCGGCATCTGGTTGCTGTCAGCATTTTTATAGCCGCTGAAGGACTTCGTAGCTGTATCAAATGCGAGGCCGGACACATCGCTGATATTGATGTACGGCGTCTGCGCGTTTTCCGGATAAGTGACGCGCGTGATCATGCCATGATCGGTAGGAGACAGCTCCGTCAGGACACCGCTTGCAGGATTCGACGCGCCCTGATTAAACTGTACGCTGAAATAGTAGGGCTTTGCCGTTACATTTTCCTGATCATAGCTGGCGCGACCATTTGCGGAGGTATTCACGCCGGGCATGAATCTCCACACAGACCGGTCGCCGACCCAGATCGACGGCTCATGGCTGCAGCGGAAACCACTGATATAGCCGGCATTATAGTCGAACATGGTGTTGCCGGTGCTGTTTTCCGGCGCCCAGAAGTTGAAACCATGCGGCACTGCGACCATAGGCCCAGTGAGGCCTCTGGAGAAAAATGCACCGCCAAAGTTGTTTGTTCCGCGAAGAATGTAGGCGTAATCCACGAGGGAATCCTTGTCATAATTCAGAGGAGCTACATTTTCGATCCGGATCGAATTCAGCGTTGCCTTGAAATCGCCGCCGGCCTCCTTCAAGTCCGCGCTGTTTGCGTAGCCGATGTCGATTTCTTCGATCGTCTTGCCCTTCAGCGCGCCCAACTGGATCAGGATCTGGTTTTCCTGCGCATACAGCATGGCCTTGCCTTCGCCCTGGCTGTTCGGATCGGCGCGAACGCCATTCTCATCTTCCAGCTCTGTAGAACTCAGATAGGTTCCATCCGTGAATTTCAGATCCACTGCAAGATGCATGGAATAGAAATCGTAGTCATACTTATTGTTCGGCAGCGGCTGCTGCGGCGTAATATTATAAACCAGCCGCGTATTCTCCGTCACCGGAATGTTCAGACCTGTGTACAGGACGTTGTACACCTGCGCGCTTTGATTGCCTTCATGATGACCACTGATGACCAGCTTGTCGTTTTCCAGCTTTGTCGTCATAGATGCATGTTCCGTGCGCGCTGCGTCCGTAGTTCCGGCAAAGCTGCCGTCCACAAGGCTCTTTGTTAAGCCGAAGCCGCTGAACTGGATCGTTCCCGGCGTAGAGTTGAACTTCGTGATCTTCAGCTTGTAATGCTGATAGCCGGAACCTTCCGGAAGCTGGAAAACACGCATCTCATAGTTTTTCCATCCGGTCTGATTGCTCTGCGTATCCAATTGTGTCCACTCGCCGGTCTGGTCGTTCGTGCCGTAAAGCTCCCAACTGTTCAGGGTGCGGCCGGGGTTCCCCTCATCATCGTTTGCGCCGCTGATATAATAGTTGGAAGCCGCTGTCGGCGCGTTATAATGGAAGATGATCTCCAGCGGTACCGTAACGCCGCCGGTCGCGCAAAGCTTCGTGCTTGTGCTTCCGTCGATCAGCGCACTGATATCCTCCGCCGAATTGCCATATTGGAGCGTGGCATTCACCTCGACGGGAGCATCTGCGAAATTTGAGATCTCTTCCTGCGTTTTGAATTGTGTTGAAAACCAGACCTTGTCTTCTTCGCCTGAAGCGGCTTTCTCCGCCGCCAAAACAGTGATCCCAGAGAAAAGACTCAGCATCATTGCCACGCACAGCAAGCAGCTGATCCATCTGGGTGCTGTCTGATTATGTTTCACGTGCAAATCCTCCCAAAACCGAAGATATGATTTGAGCATAAACATGTTGCAGAAAATACGGCAAGTAAAATCCTTGCCGTATTTTTCTGACTTGCATTTGACAGTTGATGCTTACTTCGTCACAACAGTAACGCCGGTATCGGTGACAGCGCCGTCAGCCGTGCCGCCCTGCAGCGCGGCAACCGCGGCCTTCACGCCCTCGTAACCCATAACATCAGGGTTCTGGACCATCGTCGCATACAGGCAGCCTTCGTTGATCAGCTCCAGAACGTTGTCAGAACTATCGAAGCCAACGCCGACCACATCCGCGCCGCTCTCCTTGATCGCGTTGCCAACGCCGACCGTGGAGCCTTCGTTGCAGCCGAACACGCCGACACAGCCGTCAGCGATGAAAGCAGATGCAGCGTCCTTCGAACGAGCCGCATCGCCGTCGCAGTACTGGGATTCCTGAAGCTCAAACTTGGTGCCTTCGAAAGCGGAACGGAAGCCGTCGTCACGTGCAACAGTGGATGCCGTTGCGGCGTTGACGCTCACGACGCCGATCTTGCCTTCGGTGATGCCCTTGGCAGCCAGCTGGTCGATCATAGTCTGACCGGCAGTCTTACCAGCAGCAGTGTTATCGGTGCTGAACGTCGCAACAGACGGCGTGAAGTTTGCCGGGGAGTCGACATAGATGATCTGCACGCCAGCCGCGGAGGCTTCTTTCAGCGCATCGTTGACCGCCTCGGGGCCGTTGGCTGCCAGAAGAATTGCGTTCGCACCGTTGGCAACCGCATTGTTGATCATCTCGATCTGCTTAGCATCGTCCTTCACATCAGGTGCAGTCCACTGATAGTCGACGTTGCCGAGCTCGGCAGCAGCCTTCTTGCAGCCGGCATCGATGTTGGTCCAATACTGATCCATCTGATCCATCGTGATCAGGAAGATCTTATAGCTTTCGCCGTTCGCCGTATCTGCGGTGTCCTCCGCGGTGTTGTCCGCAGTCTCGCCGGCAGTGGTGGCCGTTTCTCCGCTTGCCTTCGTGTCGTCAGCCGGCGCCGCCGCCTTCTGCGCACACGCCGCCATCGTTGCAATCATCGCAATCGCCAGCAAAATCGCTAATACTTTTTTCATTTCTTTTCCTCCATTGTTTTTTCATTTATGATAAAGCGCAAAGCTTAATCACTGCCCTTGGTGTTTCTGCGGCCGGTACGAATGACGACATCCATCAGAACAGACAGCACAACAATAATGCCGATGATGATGTTGCGGATCGCGACCGGTGCGCCGGCGAACTGAAGGCCGTTCTGGAGTGTGCCCCAGATGGCCGCGCCAACTACGGTTCCAAGCAGGATACCCTGACCGCCAAGCGTGGAGACGCCGCCGATGACAGAGGCCGCTACGGCATACATTTCATAGGAGTTGCCGGCATCCATCGTGCCCTGGCCAACGGTTGCGCAGGTGATAATACCAACAACAAACGAGCAGAATGCGCTGACAACATACGCAATTACCGTTGTGCTGACAACATTGACGCCAGACAGCCGCGCCGCATCAATGTTGGAGCCAGTGGCGTAGATGTACCGGCCGGTGCGGGTTTTGCTGAGCAGGAAGTTGAAGACGATCCAAAGAATAATGGCAATCCAGATGCCGTTATACAGTCCAAGTGTTTTGCCATAGTAAAAAACATTTTTGAATGTTTGCGCTGCCTCCGGATAGAACTTCATGATAGAATCTGTATTGTAGTTGCCGTTTACGAGCTGAGCAATGCCGCGTGCAACAGTCATTGTGCCCAAGGTCGCGATAAACGGCGGAAGCTTGAATTTTGCAACAAGCAGGCCATTGAGCACACCAACCAGCAGGCAACAGAGCAATGTCACCAGCAATGCCGGAATCGGGCTCATGATTCCTTTTGACATCAACGTAGCCGCAACCATCGTGCTCATACCGACAACAGAACCAATGGACAGATCAATATTGCCGGTAATAAGGACGTAGGACTGTGCAATACCGATAATCAGGATCGGAGCGATCTGGCGGAGCAGATTGGTCCGGTTCGTCGGCGACCAGAAATTCGGATTGATCAGTGCAAATGCGACCAGCAGCACAATCAAGCCGATGGTTACGGTGACGACCTGGCCCATGCCGCGCATGGAAAGCAGCCGCTTCAACGGATTTTTCTTTTTTGTCTGATTCATGATTCTCTCTCCAAACTATATTTTATTGAGCCAGTTTGTTTTCAAACTGCGTGGCATAATGCATGATTTTTTCCTGCGTGGCCTCGCGGATATCCATTTCACCCGTGATGCGGCCATCGCACATGACGATGATTCGGTCGCTCATGCCGAGGATCTCCGGCATTTCAGAAGAAACGAAGATGACCGCGATTCCTTCCTTTTTCAGGCGGTTCATGATGTTGTAAATTTCAACCTTTGCGGCAACATCGATACCGCGCGTCGGTTCGTCGAAGATGACCACACGGGAATTGCGTGCCAGCCATTTGCTCACAACGACCTTCTGCTGGTTGCCGCCGGACAGGCTCGCCGCATCGACCTCGGCATTCGGCATTTTGATCTGGAAGTCCTTGGTGGCCGCCTCCACCATTTGTGCCTCTTTTAAGCTGCGGACGACCCCCAGCGCACCCGGCGCCAGCAGGTCCAGATTCGGCAGCGCAATGTTGTCACGCACAGAGAGCTTTGTACAAAGTCCATCTTTCTTTCGGTCTTCCGGCGCCAGAACCACGCCTGCGCGGATGGCATCGTGCGGTCCATGGATCTTTACGGTCTTTCCATCCACCAGAATCTCGCCGCTTTCCTTCGGATCCGCGCCGAAAATCGCACGTGTCGTTTCTGTACGGCCTGCGCCCATCAGCCCCGCGATTCCGACGATCTCGCCCGCACGGGCTTTGAAACTGACGTCTCGTACCATGCGTCCCGCATTCAGATTGCGTACTTCAAAAATGGTCTCGCCCACTGGCATTTGGATGCGCGGGAATTTTTCTTTGATGTCGCGACCCACCATATAGGAAATGATCGTATCCAACGTCGTATCTTTAAAATCCATGCTTGTGATATACTGCCCATCGCGCATAATGGTCACACGATCGACAATATGCTGCAATTCTTCCAGACGGTGGGAAATATAGACGATCCCACATCCCTCGTCGCGGAGCTGGCGGATAATGCGGAAGAGCTCGTTGATTTCTTTCGCAGTCAACGCAGAAGTCGGCTCGTCCATGATAAGCACCTTCGCCTTATGCAAAAGTGCTTTTGCAATCTCTATCATTTGCTGTTTTGACACAGAAAGCGATCCGACCAGCGTTTCAGGTTCGATTTCAAGACTCAGCCGCTTTAGAATTGCTTTTGCCTCATCGTTCATCTGTTTACGCTGAACTACGCCGCCTTTGACAATTTCCTGACCTAGGAAAATATTTTCAGCTACGCTCAAGTGTGAACACAAATTCAACTCCTGATGGATGATTGCAATGCCAAGTTCCTTTGCCCGTTTCGGTGTCATTTTCTCGACCTTATTCCCAAAGGCCATAATCTCCCCGCCATCTCTGGTGTAAACACCGCTGAGCACTTTCATCAGTGTAGACTTTCCTGCTCCGTTTTCCCCGAGCAGAGCCAATACTTCGCCGCTTTTGAGGTTGAACGACACATCATCCAACGCCCGAACACCCGGAAAAGTTTTCATGATGTGCGTCATTTCCACAATATACTCTGTTTTCAAAGCGCATAACTCCCTCTTTTCAGTAGTTTTCTATACATTTTACTCTTAAACTTTAACATGCTTCTCGTTTTACCAACATGGCAATTCTTCGGATAAAGTGGACAATTCTTCCGCTTTTTCCGATTACTTCGTGAATATGGCCGAAAACAAGAACCATAATTTATACAAAACAGCCAACGCCTGAGCGTTGACTGTTTTGCTGTGTCTTAAAGCAGTATCAAAGAAAAAGAGAATTACTTCGTCACAACCGTAACACCGGTGTCGGTGACAGCACCGTCAGCCGTGCCGCCCTGCAGCGCGGCAACCGCGGCCTTGACACCTTCGTAGCCCATAACATCAGGGTTCTGGACCATCGTCGCATACAGGCAGCCTTCGTTGATCA
>ENA-OPVH01000222-OPVH01000222.1-human-gut-metagenome-genome-assembly--contig:-NODE-222-length-45229-cov-2.830588_pt1 | contig 45229 bp, 46 predicted proteins | sample MGYA00241494_ERZ501980 | MGnify/ENA primary metagenome ERZ501980 (study PRJEB25962, sample SAMEA1964914) | human gut metagenome | biome: human gut; feature: human-associated habitat; material: faeces... | reverse complement strand
AAAAGTTAATATGCGGACGTGGCGGAATTGGCAGTTTACTGCCGAACGCTGCCTGTGGCAGATGAAGTGAAGGCTGTAAAGGCGCAGCGGTCAAAATTTTCAAGCGAGTAGCTTAAGAAAATTTTGGGAACCGCAAGAGTCACGCGGTGCGCGTCTGCTGAAGATAATAAAAGTTAATATGCGGACGTGGCGGAATTGGCAGACGCGCAGGATTCAGGTTCCTGTGGTAGCAATACTGTGTGGGTTCAAGTCCCATCGTCCGCACCAAACACCGAAGAGCAATTCTTCGGTGTTTTTTTACGATGGGAGTAATCCCACACAGTATGGATTCAAGGTTATATATTTCTTTTTGTATGTCTTTGTATGGTTCCGGTATGATATTATAAATTTGAAAAATCTTTTCCTGTACACGCAATGAAGAACGATTTTTGTTGTCTATGTAGGTGAAAGGCCTTTACACAGAAAGAAGGGAGGGCGCAATGAAAGACCATGAGATTATAGATTTGTACTGGGCACGTAACGAAAGAGCAATTTCTGCCACTGCAGAAAAGTATGGAAACTACTGCCATACGATTGCATATAACATACTGCATAACAAAGAAGATGCGGAGGAATGTGCCAATGATACATATCTCGGCGCATGGAACTCAATTCCGCCGCAGCGCCCGAACCGTTTGTCTATCTACTTAGGAAAAATTACGCGCAACCTCGCACTGAACCGTTACAAGCGGTATTCTGCCGAAAAGCGCGGACACGGACAAGTAGTCCTTGCACTGACTGAGTTGGAAGCTTGCGTTCCTTCAGAAACAACGGTGGAGCAGACCGTTGAAGAAAATGAGTTGGCTGCCGCCATTGATCGCTTTCTGTATTCAAAGCCCAAATGGAAACGTAACATTTTTGTCCGCAGATACTATCATCTCTATGCAATACGTGATATTGCGGACACATACGGAATGAGTGAGAGTAAGGTGACGTCTTTGCTCTTTCGTATGAGAAACGAATTAAAACGATTTCTTGAAAAGGAGGGAATTATGCTATGAAAACCGAAGTTTTTCTTCATTCGATCGGAAAGATTAATGACGAACTTATCGCTGATGCGGAATGTGAAACAAATACAAAAAGAAAGTCCGGCTGGGTCAAGATTGGAATAATGGCTGCTTGCCTCGCGCTGGTTCTATGCACCGGCATCGCTACAAATGTCATAAAAAACAATGCGACAGCAGGCACCTTCACTATGGATATAAACCCCAGCGTGGAATATACGATTGCAAAAAGCGGAATCGTTAAGAATGTCCGCTGTCTGAACAGTGATGCGAAAAATGCGCTCAGCGATGTTTCGATGGGAAAGCAGAGCGTCGAGTCCGCTTTAATACGCACGGTTGCCGCCTACGAAGCCTACGGATATTTGGAAAATGGCGGAGCGACTGTTCTGATTTCTTTTGATTCTCGTCTTGATGCGAATACTGAACTAAAAGCCTCTCTTTCCGCAGAAATCCAGAAGGCCTTGAAGAAAACCGATGCCGTTAGCACACTGGTTTTCCACTCCGAACTTACGGAAAACGCTGAAGCGGCGAAGATTGCCGAAAAATTCAATGTTTCCCTTGGCCGCGCCGACTGGATCCTTACAGTATCAGACAAAACCGGTCTGACCACGGATGAGGTTGCCCGTATGTCCTTGGACGAGCTTCTAAATTTCCAAGAGGCTTCTGATATTGATTCTGTCAGTAAATCAAAGTTCATCTCTTTAGATGAAGCAAAGAAGATTGCATTAAAAGACGCCAAACTGGATAAACTGACGCAAAAGATTGTGTTCACCAGAGAGGAACTAAACCGTAATCAGGGCAAACCATGCTACATTCTGGAGTTCAACACTGCAAAGAAACAATATTCTTACAAGATTGACGCGAAAAACGGCAGTATCATCGAAGCATACCACTTCATTCTTCTGGCGGACGCGAAAAAAATTGCACTGGACGATGCCGGTGTCAATGTAAAAGTGGTCTTCACGACAGAGGAGCTGGTTGCCGGTGGCATCAAATCGCCTTACTACCGGTTCGTCTTTTCTGATGCGAAAACACAATGGACATACCGCATTGACGCGGTGTTGGGTGTTGTGATGGAAAAATCTTATGAAATTCTCAATACACCGAAATTCATCTCCTTAGAGAAGGCTAAAAAGATAGCCTTGAAGGATGCCGGACTTGATGAAGATACAGAAAAAATCGTGTTCACGAGGGAGGAATTGAGCCGCAATCAGGGCAAACCCTGCTACATCATGGAGTTCTATACCGCAAAGGAACAATATTCTTACAAGGTAGACGCCAAAAACGGCAGTATTATCGAGGCCTACCATTTCATTCTTCTGAACGATGAAAAAAAATTACACTGAAAATTGCCGGGTAAATGTGATCTTCACGGCAGAGAAATGAAAAAGCGTCGCGACGAGTTTGAGAACAAGCTTGCCTGCAAAGAGCATCACGTTTGCTGACATGCAGGACGTGATCAAAAATAAAATCGTCTTGCGTCGAATATCAACGCACTCACCGCACCAAAAGTCGGAGAAGTAATTCTCCGACTTTTTTGATGGGACAAAAACACCATATTTAGTTAATGTGTAAAAAATAACAACAAAATCTTCGGTCTGTTATGCAGTTTTGACGAAAATGAAAAATGTCGAAATTTATGCTTGCATATATTCATTCATACATGTTAATATGTAAAACAAGAAAAACAGGGCAGGAGGATGCGCACTATGGGAATACGTAGTCATTACATGGCGGATTCCTTGGGTAAGTGTTTTCTCATTCCTGATTTTAAAATTTCAAATGGTTTTACCGACAGCTTTTCTATTTGAGAAGTTGTCTTTTTTTTGCTCTGCAAAAAGTAAACCATACAAAGGAGAATGAAAAATGTCAGAAAACAAAGGTATTTATGACGCAAGAGAGCTCGGCATACCTAAAATGTTGATTTTGGGTCTCCAGCACATGTTTGCGATGTTCGGAGCTACGGTGCTTGTACCGCTTCTTACCGGACTTGATGTTGCAACAACCCTTCTTTGTGCCGGACTCGGTACACTTTTATTCCACCTTATCACTAAGCTTAAGGTGCCTGCATTCCTCGGCTCATCATTCGCATTCCTCGGCGGATATGCGGCTGTAACAGGACTTGCGGGTAAACCGGGCTATGAAGACATGACAACCGCTCAGCTTCTTCCGTATGCTTGTCTCGGTGTGGCATGTGCAGGTCTTGTTTACTTCATTCTCGCAGCATTTATTAAGGCAGTCGGCGTAAACAAGGTTATGAAATACTTCCCGCCGGTTGTTACCGGACCTATCATCATCTGTATCGGTCTCGGTCTTGCAGGCTCAGCAATAAACAACTGCCAGGCAAACTGGCCGATAGCACTTGTTGCACTCGGTCTTGTAATCGTATTTAACATCTGGGGCAAGGGCATGGCAAAGATTATTCCAATCCTTATCGGCGTTCTGGGTTCTGTTGCAATTGCCGCAGTCGTAGCCGTAGCCTTCGGAAAGCCTGTTGAGGTTGACGGTAACATGTTTATCGCATTCAACGGAAATCCTACCATGCAGCTTTTCAGCGTTGCAGCTCTTGAAAACCTTAAGACAGCAGCGTGGATCGGTCTCCCGATTCATAAGTCAGCAACAATCCTTGCAATTGACTGGGCAAAATCCTCACTTATCATAAGCTCAATAATTGCTATAGTACCGATAGCACTTGCAACAATGATGGAGCATATCGGAGATATCTCGGCAATCTCAGCTACAACAGGAAAGAACTACATAAAGGATCCAGGACTTCACAGAACACTTGTAGGCGACGGTCTTGCAACAACACTTGCTTCACTTGTAGGCGGTCCCGCAAATACAACCTACGGTGAAAACACAGGTGTACTTGTTCTTTCAAAGGTTTACGATCCGAGAGTAATAAGAATTGCCGCAGGCTTTGCAGCAGTACTCTCATTCTGCCCGAAGTTCGCAGCATTCATTGAACTCATTCCGACAGCGGTTATCGGCGGTATCTCATTCGTTCTCTACGGTATGATTTCTGCTGCAGGTGTAAGAAACATTGTAGATACACACGTTGACTTTGCAAATAACAGAAACCTTATCATTGCTGCTGTAATCCTTGTAACAGGCCTCGGTCTTACAGGCGGAGCAACCTTTACAATCGGCGGTGTTACAATCACTCTTACAGCTCTTGCGGTAGCTTCTCTTGCCGGTATAATTCTCAATGCAATCCTTCCGGGTAAGGACTATGACTTTGAAGAGGAAAAGCCGGAGGATACCGGAGCTTCTCTTTCTTCATCGGTAAATGCAAAGCATGCCGAAAAGTCAAAGAAGGCAATTGAAAAAGAAGAGGCAAAAGAAGAGAAGAAGTCAAAAGAGGACAAAAAAACTAAAGAAACTAAAAAAGTTAAAGAAACAAATAAGGCTGAAGAAACGAAGAAAGCCAAAGAAACAAAAGAAGCTGAAGAAAAGAAGGAAGCTGAAGAAGAAAGCATTCCTGCGGAAGGCTGATTCATTAGAGCGTCTCATTTCTGAGGCGCTCTTTTTAAAGTAGATATATGTTATAAGCTATCCGACAAGGACAACACTTTTTGAAGCTTTCATTTGAGGTTTGATTATGAATTGTGAGTATACAAAAATACCGGGACTGTGCGACGTACATGTTCATTTTCGTGAGCCGGGCTTTTCTTACAAAGAAACGATAAAGAGCGGAACGCTTGCGGCTGCGCACGGTGGTTATACAACCGTCTGTACAATGCCCAACTTAAATCCCGTACCCGATTCACCGGAGCATCTTAAGGCACAAACTGATATCATTGAAAAGAAAGCAGTCATTGAAACCGTACCGTATGGGGCAATCACTCTGGGTCAGATGGGTGAGGAACTCAGTGACATGAGAGGAATCGCCGATAGTATCGTAGCTTTTTCCGATGACGGACGAGGCGTTCAGGATGACGGACTGATGAGGGAAGCCATGACTGTCGCCAGGTCTTTGGATAAAATGATTGTTGCACATTGTGAAGTGAACGATCTTCTGAACGGAGGATATATTCACGACGGAAGGTATGCAAGGGAGCATGGGCATAACGGAATCTGTTCCGAAAGTGAATGGCGTCAGATTGAACGGGATATCAGGCTTTCCGCAGAAACCGGATGTGCGTATCATGTCTGCCATATCTCATGTAAAGAAAGTGTGGAGATAATCAGAGAGGCGAAAAAAAGCGGAATAGATGTCTCCTGTGAAACTGCGCCTCACTATCTCTTACTTTCGGACAACGATCTCAGAGAAGACGGCCGTTTTAAAATGAATCCGCCGCTTCGCTCACCGGAGGACAAAAAGGCGCTTATAGACGGGGTATGCGACGGAACGATAGATATGATTGCAACAGATCATGCGCCGCATTCCGACAAAGAGAAAACCAAAGGACTAAAGGATAGTTTGTTTGGTGTAACGGGGCTTGAGATTGCATTTCCTTTACTTTACACCGGACTTGTTAAAACCGGAATTATTCCCTTTGACAAACTTGTAGAGCTTATGTCAACGGCTCCGAGAAAACGGTTTAAATTACCTATTCGTGAAAATGATTACTCGCTTTGGAACTTGGGAGAAGAATTTACCGTAACCCCGGACGCGTTTCTCTCAAAGGGACACGCAACTCCTTTTGAGGATGTTACCCTTTACGGAGTGTGCGAAGAGACTTATTATAACGGTAAATGTGTATACAAACGCAAAAGACATTCTTTTAAGGAGAACCGATGAAGAAAGATATATTTAAAATAAACTCAAATAAGAGGCTCACAGACGACGTCTACGAGATGGTGCTCTGCGGAGACATCTCACAAATCACTTCTCCGGGGCAGTTTATAAACATCAGGATTGACGGACTTAATTTAAGACGGCCCATATCCGTGTGCGATATATCCCGTGACGAAAGCAATGTAAAAATCATATATAAGGTTGTCGGTAAGGGCACGGAAAAAATGTCCTGTATGAAACCGGGAGAATCCTTAGATATACTCACGGGACTCGGAAACGGATATGACATCTCAAGGGCAGGGGACAAGCCTTTACTTATCGGCGGCGGAGTAGGTGTTCCGCCTCTTTATATGCTTTGCAGAGAACTGGTTGAGTCCGGAAAAACCGTAGATGTAATTCTGGGCTTTAATAAAAAGAATGAAATTTTCTACAAAGATGAATTCAAAAAGCTCTGCGGAGAGGAACACGTGCATATTTCAACGGTTGACGGATCGTACGGCACAAAGGGCTTTGTAACAGACGTGATGAATGGTATTGACTACTCATACTTTTACACCTGCGGACCGGAGGCTATGCTGAAGGCGGTTTACGGTGCTTCAAAAACCTCAGGACAATTCAGCTTTGAAGAGAGAATGGGCTGCGGCTTCGGAGCGTGTATGGGCTGCTCATGCAAAACCGTTACGGGAAATAAGAGAATCTGCAAAGAGGGTCCGGTTCTCATGAAGGAGGAAATCATATGGGAGAAATAAACACTGTTGTTGACCTTTGCGGAACAAAGCTTGCAAATCCCGTTATTCCTGCTTCCGGAACCTTCGGATACGGATATGAATTTGCAGAGCTTTATGACATAGATATACTCGGTACATTTTCCTTTAAGGGTACCACAAAGGACGCTCGGTTCGGAAATCCGACACCGAGAATTGCCGAATGCAGCGCCGGCATGATAAATGCCGTAGGCCTGCAAAATCCGGGCGTCGAGGCTGTAATAAATGAAGAACTGCCAAAGCTTGAAAGATGTTTTCACAAACCGGTAATGGCAAATGTAAGCGGCTTTTCGGTTGATGAATACACCTACGTTTGTGAAAAGCTCGACGCCTGTCCGCAGGTAGGCTTCATTGAGGTAAATATCAGCTGTCCGAACGTTCACGGCGGCGGAATGGCATTCGGCACAAACGCGTCTGCGGCAGAGGAAGTTACAAGAGCTGTCAAATCCGTAACAACGAAACCGATTATAATCAAGCTTTCGCCAAACGTCACCGACATAACCGAAATCGCAAAAGCCTGCGAAAGCGGCGGCGCAGACGCGGTAAGTCTTATAAATACATTGCTCGGCATGAGGATAGACCTTAAAACAAAAAAGCCTGTTTTAAAAAATATAAAGGGTGGATTTTCGGGAAGTGCGGTCTTCCCGATAGCACTTCGCATGGTGTATGATGTATATGAAGCGGTTTCCATACCTATCATCGGAATGGGCGGCGTTTCATCCGCTGAGGATGTTATTGAAATGATGCTTGCAGGTGCAACAGCCGTACAGGTCGGAGCTATGAATCTTGTAAATCCCTTTATATGCAAGGAGATAATCGAAGAGTTACCGACGGTGATGAAAAAGTACGGCATAAATAATCTTAACGAAATAACGGGAGGGGCACATTGATGGGCAAAGACGTAATAGTTGCATGTGACTTTTCTTCAAAAGAAGAAACAATAAAGTTTTTAAGCATGTTTGAAAACGAGGACAGAAAACCCTTTGTAAAGATAGGAATGGAGCTTTTCTACTCAGAAGGACCGGATATCGTACGTGAAATAAAAAGCAGAGGACACAAGATATTTTTAGACCTTAAGCTTCATGACATACCGAATACCGTTGAAAAATCCATGAGAGTTCTCTCCGGGCTGGATGTTGATATGACAAATCTTCACGCTGCCGGAACAAAAAATATGATGACAGCGGCACTTAAAGGTCTTACAAGAGCAGACGGAACTAGACCGCTCCTTATAGCGGTCACGATGCTTACCTCGACCGACCAGGAGTCAATGGAGAGGGATATACTCATTGATAAGCCGATAGATGAGGTTGTTATGCAATATGCATTGAACGCAAAGGAATGCGGACTTGACGGCGTAGTATGTTCTCCCCACGAATCAAAAAAGGTTCACGGTGCATGCGGAGAAAAATTTCTTACCGTAACGCCCGGGGTACGCTTTGCCGACGGAGATATCGGTGACCAAAAGCGTGTTATGACTCCGGAAAAAGCAAAAGAAGCAGGCTCGGACTTTATTGTTGTCGGAAGACCGATAACACAGGCTGCCGACCCTGTAGCCGCATACAAAAGATGTGTTAAAGAATTTGTTGATTAAACAAGGAGCAAAAAAATGAGTAATAACATACCTACAAATGAACTTATAGCAAAGGATTTGCTTTCAATAAAAGCCGTTTTCTTAAACCTTCAGGAGCCGTTTATCTGGGCATCCGGAATAAAAAGCCCCGTTTACTGTGACAACAGACTTACACTCACCGCGCCGAGTGTAAGAAACGATGTTGAGAATTCAATTGCTGAGGTAATAAGGGAAAAATACCCGGAAGCAGATGTTCTTATGGGAACTTCAACAGCGGGTATTGCCCACGCTGCAATAGTAGGACATATCCTCGGACTTCCGATGGGCTATGTTCGCGGAGGAAATAAAGACCACGGTCGGAAAAATCAGATTGAGGGCAAGCTTGAAAAGGGACAGAAAGTTGTCGTAATAGAGGATCTTATTTCAACCGGTGGAAGCGTCATAGAGGTTGTAAACGTACTCAGAGATGCCGGAGCTGAGGTTCTCGGTGTTGTTTCAATCTTCACTTACGGTATGAAAAAGGGTCTTGAACGCCTGAAAGAAGCCGACATCCAAAACACATCGCTTACTGACTTTGATACTGTTGCAAGAGTTGCTGCCGAAGAGGGATATATCGGTAAAGAGGACATAAGCAGACTTATCTCTTTCCGTGACAATCCGAGTGATGAGTCGTGGATTCCCGCAAAATAATTATAAGTAAATAAGGAGGAGGGGCTTTAAATGAAGGACCTTATTGACATATGCAATTTATCCGAGGCTGAAATCGATGACCTTATTGAAAAAGCCGAGGATATCATTGCAAATCCCGAAAAATATTCTGAAAAATGTAAATACAAGAAAATTGCAACCTTATTTTATGAGCCGTCCACAAGAACTCGCTTAAGCTTTGAGTCCGCAATGCTTGAGCTCGGAGGCTCCGTGATAGGTTTTTCATCTGCTACTGACAGTTCTGTATCAAAAGGCGAAAGTGTTGCGGATACGGCAAGAACGGTTGAGTGCTTTGCCGACATAATTGCAATGAGACATCCGAAAGAGGGCGCACCCTTCGTTGCCGCAAAGGCTGTGAATATCCCCGTGATAAACGCGGGCGACGGAGGCCACAATCATCCGACACAGACACTCACGGATATTCTCACGATAAAAAGAGAAAAAGGACACCTTGACAACCTTGTTATCGGCTGCTGCGGTGACCTGAAATTCGGAAGGACGGTACATTCTCTTATTGCCGCCATGTCGCGTTATAAAAATGTGGAATTCGTTCTCATCTCACCTGATGAACTCAAAATCCCCGAAAACGTCAGGACGGAAATCCTTGAAAAAAACGAAATAAATTATACCGAGGTTACGGAGCTTGAAAAAGTAATACCATCGCTTGATGTACTTTATATGACGAGAGTTCAAAGAGAGCGTTTTTTCAACGAGGCCGACTATGTTCGCCTCAAGGATACGTACATATTAACCGAAGATAAGCTTAAAAACGCAAAGGATGATCTCTCTATTCTTCATCCCTTGCCGAGAGTAAATGAGATTTCGACAGAGATTGACTCTGATCCGAGAGCATGTTATTTCAGACAGGTAAGAAACGGAAAATTTATACGTATGGCACTGATTCTTAAACTTCTGGGGGTGGATTGATTGATTCTTGGCAGTATTGTTGACGGTATCGTCATTGACCATATTCCCGCCGAGCACGGCATGGATATCTATAAGCATCTTAAGCTTGATGAGCTTGACTGCGAGGTTGCCTTTATAAAAAATGCGTCAAGCAAGAAGTACGGAAAAAAAGATATTCTTAAAATAAATGAAATCATAAGTCTGAACTACGATATGCTGGGTTTTATCGATCCGCGTATAACGGTAAACATAATCAGAAACGGGGAGAGGGTTGAAAAAATCCATCCCAGTCTTCCGGAAAAGCTCACAGAAGTGATAAGGTGTAAAAATCCGAGATGTATCACATCTGTCGAGCAGGAGCTGCCGCACGTGTTTAAGCTTACGGACCCCGACACTAAAACATACAGATGCATCTACTGTGAAACAAAAGCTGAAAAGTGAATAAAAATGTTTTAATCATAAACAGATAAACGACAAAACAGAAAAAAGCAGTGCCGGTTTCCCGACACTGCTCATTTTTATTTTGTAAAGACTTATGCGTTCTTGTACTCGTCGTAATCTCTGTAGATATCCTCAGTATGAACGTAGTCCTCGTTCTTGCCGTGGTCAGCATACCAAACCTGTGCAAAGAATGGGTTAACCTTAGCAATAGCGTCATAGTTCCAAGGCATAGGATCACACTCTGGACACCAGTGACCACCCTTAAGAACTGTGTTTACAGACATGTCAAACTCATGACCGAATGCACACTTCCAGTGTGAAGGAGCATATACGTCTGCAGGCTTCTTAGTGTCACAGTACTCACCGCCACGGAACTCAGCAGCTGCCTGAAGATCTTTAGCTGTAAGCTCTTCAAGAGACTTGCTCTCATCATAACCGTGGTCAAGCTTATACTTATCAGCCTCAGCAATGTCGTTTGACGGAGGAGTAAGATCCCAGTCATCCCAGTTGTCTGAAAGCTTCTTCCAGTGCTCCATGCCGAAGGACTCGGTGTCGCCCCAGAAAGCAACCATACGATCCGTGTCGTTGTTTGCAATCCATGTTCTTGTTCCGAATCTCTTGTCCTTAGCGATAGAGCCGAGAGCTTCACGAGTGATCTGTGAGATACCCGGAACCTTTGTAACAACTGAAAGCTGATAGAACCAGGGCACCTTCTTAGCCATCTGCTTGAAGTATTCATCTACAGGGATGTTCTGACGGAAGTGAAGATAATCATCAAGAACGTCAGAGTCAGCATACCACTGACCGTGGAAGTTTCTGTCAATGAACCAGTTCGGCTTGAATACACGCTTTGATGCGTCGTGACCCATGCCGATAGCATAGAGGAGTTTATCCTCAAAATCATAAAGAGAAATTCTGTAGCTCGGACCTGAACCGATGTTGTAGAATCTTCTGTAGAAGTCATCAGGAATGTCGTCGTTGCAAAGGTGCTCCATAAGGATAGCAGAATCGTCAACTGTAGCCCACTCGAGAACGTCGTTCATCGGAACGTGGAACATGATAGGATCCATGTTCTTGAGAATCTCAGGGTAAAGGATACCTGACTGACGCATTGAAACCCACTTCTTAAGACCTGACTCAGCGAATACGCGCTCAGCCTTGATCTTTGAAAGAGCATAGTGGTCATAGATAGAAATCTTGAGAGGGTCACCTGTACGTCCCCAATGGATGCCTACCGGGCGGTTACCTGTCTCGGCAACAGTACCGATATAGCAAGCTGTAATCTCATCAGGATTCGGCTGAGCCTTGATAGCCTTGATGATGTTTTCAGCTGCGAGAACGTTTGTCTTAAGTGTCTTCTTAGGATAGTAGTCAGCTGCAGGAGATACAAGACCGCCGATATGAAGAACATAATCAGCGCCTGTTACGCAGTCAAGAATGCTATCATAGTCGTTGAAGTCGCCCCAAACGATGCGTACTCTCGGATCTCCGAGATAAGGAGCGAACAAATCTCTGTTCTTCTTGGAATCACGAAGAAGAACAACGATGTCGAGGTCAGGGCGGTTTTCATGAATCTGCTTGAAAGCTGCCCATCCCATTGTACCGGATGCACCGGTAATGAATGCAGTTTTGTTTGCCATTGGTCTTTCCTCCAAATAATTTTTTCAGCCTAGATAGTTTACCATTTTTACTTATAAGTTGCAAGAAAAAATGAACAAAAACTAGACATGTTTTTTATACTTCAGTTTACAATTCTGCCTAAATGGTAAAATCTTCAACTGTGTAGTCCTTGCCGAATTTCGGATTTTTGCTTTTCTTTGCCGGTATAAGGAGAAGGAGTGCCAGGAATACCAGATCTGCAGATACCACAATTGCAAGATAATTGTAGGGATTTGCAGAAGCATACTGTAAAACCTTTCCCACATACGGTATTTTGAAAACAACTTTTCCTATGAACTGTTTTTCGGTCACGTTATACGAACCGTTTTTATCTTTTATGGTTGCCTCGGATTTTCCGCCTGCAACGTTGAGAGCTGTGATTTTTCCTACCGAGCGTCCGTCCTTAGTTGTAAGAACAAGGCTGTCAAGGGGAATTCCGTCAAAGCCCTGATACTTTACGAGAACAACGCTGTCACGGTCAACCTGAGGACTCATGGCGCCGTTTCTGACGCCGGCGAACCTGTAACCCGCAATAGAGTAATCCTGGTAGGTTGTTGAGAAGAGATATGTAACTCCGCTTATGAGAGAAATAATAAGTGAAATAATAAAGAAGAACCAAAGGAGCGTTCTTATGAAAATTCTGAAGCCCGAGCTCTTAGCCTCTACCTTATGGTTTTTGGCGGTGTCGGGATCAAACGCAACAACCTCCTCCGGTGCATATGCCACACCGTCAGGAGCTTCCGACGGCTCGGAATCCTCAAAAACAAATGTATCCTCTGTTTCAATAACGGGAACAGGAGGGAACGGTACTTCTGCGGCACTTTGTCTGAGTTCGGCGAGTTCAGCGTTAAGAGACTCTATTTTTTGTTCAAGTTCTCTTATCCTTACCGATGAGTCCTCATTTGATTTGATTTTCTTTGCAAATGAAACACAATCACGATAAAGCTTAGCATTCCTTGTCCTGAGTTTTTCGTTTTCTTCCTTTAATGCCTCAAGCTCATCAAGCTTTTCAAGCTCGTTTGCATCAATCTTTATTTCATCCATTTATGAAACCTCCGACAAAATTCTACAAAAACAATTTTATCTTGTATATGATAAAAAGGCAATAGAAATAAATTAAATATCTCACATATTTTTGTTTATTTTTATTGAAAAAATAATACAAAAATAGTATTATAAAATTTAATTTGGCGGACAGGAGGATAATGTGAAGAATACATCGCTTACAGCTCTCGGCGGCATAGTCACCGCGCTGTCCATATTATTTATGTTTCTTTCGGCACTTCTTCCCTTTATGACGTATGTAGTACCTGCTTTTGCGGGACTTCTGCTTATAGTAACGGTGAGAGAGGTAGACATAAAATGGTCAGTCTACATATACATCGCCGTGTCCGTGCTTTCGCTGCTTGTTATTGCGGACAAGGAATCAGCGGTCATGTATACGTTTTTCTTCGGCTATTACCCGATCCTTTTTAAGGTTCTCAATGACAAAGTAAAAAACACAATCCTTAAGACTGTCTTAAAGTTTGTGGTTTTTAATATTTCCGTAGTTCTCGGATACCTGTTTATAGTATTTGTTTTTGCCATACCCATCGATGAGATGGAGGAATTCGGGAAGTATACCAACCTTGTTTTACTTGCACTCGGAAACCTGACATTCGTTTTCTATGATATACTCATAAAAAATCTGTCGGTTATTTATGACAGGGTGTGGAGAAAACAGGTAAATAAGATATTTAGGTTTTAGGAGGCAGCTTTCATTATGTACACAAGTTTATCCGATTTTTTCAAAGATATCAAAGACAGCGGTGTCGACTGGCTCAAGTCACAATTAAAGATGTCGGCAATAACCTTTGTTCTTCTTATTGTCGGTCTTTTCGTTATAGACCAGAAGATTGTTCCCATAGCATGGGCGGCTCTTATCCCGTTTATTGCCCTTGCAATAACAATTGTTGACTTTATTCCGACCATAGGAATAAGCACGTGTATGCTTCCGTGGGCTGTTATAGACGCGCTCTTTGTAAAGCCTGACGGGTCAAAAGCCGGACTTGCCATCTTTATTCTATACGTAATCATCATGCTCATAAAGCAGTTACTCGAGCCCTTTGTAAGAGGAAAGTCACTCGGAATCAGTCCTATCGAGGAAGTTGTTTCTGCTGTTGCCGGATACTTTGTTTTCAGTCTCTTCGGAATAAGCGCCGTAGGCTTCGTTGCCGGACCTCTTCTGTATATAATCACAAAGAAGGTTTATACGAAGTTTAATCCTGACGGTTTTTTCTCGATGTATCACGAGCCGTCATACCTGAAGCGTGATAAAAACAACGATGACGGAGAGGTTATTGACATCTCCGATGACGTAGTTGATGTTGACGACGTAAAAGACGTTGATGAAAAGGACAGCCACAATTCATAATTCAGTAAAAATAAAAAGACACTGAGTCAGAAGGAAATGAAATGAGTACAACTTTGCTTTCTAAAATCGAACAGAAGTATCCGAAGCTTTCAAAAAGTCATAAAAAAATCGCGGAGTTTATCCTTAATGATTATCAGAAGGCAGCGTTTTACACTGCCGCGAAGCTCGGAGAGGTCACGGATATCAGTGAATCGACCGTTGTAAGGTTTGCAACCTTTATGGGGTTTGACGGCTATCCCGAATTTCAGGAAGCGCTTCGGGAAAACATAAAAGGAAAACTGACCACACTTCAGAGAATGGAGATTTCCAGTCTTAAGATGGTCAATGAGGACGTTCTTACAAAGGTTTTAAATGATGACCGCTCAGCCATAAAAGAAACCCTTTCAATGGTTTCACGGGATATGTTCTACTCTGCCGCTGACGCTGTCAACAAGGCCGAAAAGATATATATCCTCGGTGTGAGAAGCAGCGCGCCTCTTGCGAATTTTATGTATTTCTATTTCAAAATGGTTTATGACAATGTAATCCTCATAGATGCAGCTGCGGCAAGTGAGATTTTCGAAGATATCTTTAAGATTTCGGACAAGGACGTGTGCATCGCCATAAGCTTTCCGCGCTATTCACGTCAGGTTGTAAACACCCTGAAATACGTTAAGGAAAAAGGTGCGGAGATAATAGCCGTTACCGACAGCGAATCTTCTCCGATAGCTCCGTTTTCAAAGTATCTGCTGACGGCAAAAAGCTCAATGAATTCCTTTACGGACTCACTTGTTGCTCCGCTCAGTCTTATAAACGCTCTGGTTGTTGCCTCTTCTCTCGAAAAGAGGGAGGAGACGCTCGGCACATTTACAGAGCTTGAAAATGTCTGGAAAAAATACGGTGTGTACGAGGATGACGGAGAGTATATAAATGAGTAAGGTTGTTGTAATCGGCGGCGGCCCGGCAGGAGTACTTTGCGCGTGTACCGCGGCAGCAAACGGGAACTCCGTAACTCTGATAGAACGCAATCTGAAAATCGGCAGAAAGCTTATGATAACAGGCAAAGGCCGTTGCAACGTAACAAATTTCTGCACTGACCCAAAAGAGGTTATCGATCAGGTTCCCGTAAACGGAAGCTTTCTTTACAGTGCTCTATCCTCATTCATGACATATGACACCATGGAACTATTTGAATCCCTCGGTGTTCCGCTTAAGGTTGAACGCGGGAACAGAGTTTTTCCCGAGTCCGATAAGTCCTCTTCGATAGTTGACGCGCTTGCGAAGTACTTAAAGCAGTGCGGAGTAAATCAGATACACGGCAGAGTTTCAGGTCTTATTTTTGACTCTGACGGTGAGGAAAAGACCGTAAAGGGCGTTCAACTTGAAAACGGTGAAAGTATTTTCTGTGATAAGGTAGTTATTGCGACAGGCGGACTTTCCTACAAGGCAACAGGCTCAGACGGAGACGGCTACAGGCTTGCGGAAAGCGCCGGACATGAGATTATTGACCCGGTGCCGTCCCTTGTACCTATTGAATCGGATGATGTCTTCTGCAAAAGGCTTCAGGGACTTTCACTTAAAAACATCTCTATACGTATCGTTGACAATAAAAGCGGTAAAGCGGTCTATAAAGACTTTGGTGAGATGCTTTTTACACATTTCGGTGTTTCCGGTCCCGTTATTCTCAGCGCGAGCTCACACATAAGAAACATTCGTGAAAACCAGTATACATTGTTTATAGACTTAAAGCCCGCACTTTCCGAGGAACAGCTTGATTTCAGGATTCGCAGGGATTTTGATGAACAGCTTAACAAGGATTTCGGCAATTCACTCGGAGGCCTGCTGCCCTCAAAGATAATACCGGTAGTTGTTGAGAAAACGCAGATACCCTCAGATAAAAAGGTAAATCAGTTGACAAAGCAGGAGAGACACGCTCTTGTGTATACTTTAAAAAACTTTACTGTTTCTCTTTCGGCTTTTCGCCCGATAAATGAGGCAATAATCACCTCAGGTGGCGTATGTGTTAAGGAAATCAATCCAAAGACCATGGAATCAAAGCTTACGAAAAATCTTTTTTTTGCCGGTGAGGTCATAGATGTCGACGCTTATACCGGCGGATTCAATATACAAATTGCATTTTCAACAGGCCACCTGGCCGGTGAAAATGTATAGGAGGAAAAATATGTTTAACATTGCAATTGACGGACCCGGGGGAGCAGGAAAAAGTTCCGTATCCCGTGCTGTTTCAAAGGAACTCGGATTCATTTACGTGGATACGGGTGCTCTTTACAGAGCAGTCGGTCTCTATGCGCTCAGGAACGGCGTAGACACAAAAAACGAAACTGCCGTAGGCGAATACCTTCCGAAGATAAAGGTTGAACTTGTATTTGAAAACGGGGAGCAAAAGGTTCTTTTAAACGGTGAGGACGTATCGGTAGATATCCGTCTTCCCGAGGCATCAATGGCTGCATCGGACGTTTCAAAAATTCCGTCTGTAAGAAAGTTCCTTTTTGATTTACAGAGGGGGATTGCCGCTGAAAACAATTGCCTTATGGACGGAAGAGATATCGGAACCGTCGTTCTTCCGAAGGCAGATCTTAAGATATTTTTGACTGCTTCTCCGGAAGCACGGGCAAGAAGGAGATACGACGAGCTTGTCGCAAAGGGCTCGGAGGTTTCGTTTGAGGAGATATTAAAGGATCTTAACGCACGTGATTATCAGGACTCTCACAGAGAGATTGCACCCTTAAAGCCTGCGGAGGACTCTGTTATTCTTGACACTACCGACCTTACTTTTGAAGAGGTTAAAAATAAAATAATCGAACTTACAAGGGAGAGACAAAACCATGGGAAAACAAATTATCACAAACAAGGATAAATTGCACTTTTACAGTGAGAAAGAGTATAAGTTCAATTTTGACAAACCGCTTCGCGAGAAGCCTATTACCTATAAGATTCTTTATCCTATAGCAAAACTTCTCATACAACACATAAAATTCAGAGACGTTGAGTTTTACGGAACCGAAAACATTCCCGAAAAGGGAGGCTTCATTCTTGCATCCAACCATGTTTCGGGATTTGACCCTATAACACTTACCTACTGTATGCACGGCAAAAGAACCATGTTCTTTATGGCAAAAGAGGAATTCTTCCATACGTTTTACACTAAATTTCCGCTTCTTCTTCTCGGAGGCTTCCCCGTAAAGAGAGGTACATCTGACAGGAATTCGCTCAATTTCGCCATCAGAGTTTTAAAGGAAGGCTTTGGACTTATGATTTTCCCGCAGGGAACGAGAGATAAAGAGCACGGAAGGCCGGAGCCGGAGTCGGCAAAAGCCGGTATCGCACTTATCGCAAGAGAAGCGAAGTCAGATGTTTTACCCGTAAGTATTCACCGTGAGTCAAGCAACAACGTAAAACGTGCGAAGCTCATAATAAGATTCGGTGAAGTGATTCCATTTGAGGAGCTCGGGTTTACCGAGGGTGAAACAAAATCAAGAGAACTGAGAACAGCTACAAAGCTTATCATGGAAAGAATCGGAGAGTTATGGGACAAAGACCGGATATAATTCTAGCAAAAAGCGCCGGCTTTTGCTTTGGTGTTGACAGAGCCGTAAAGACCGTCTTTAAATCGGTCGACGAGAGCAAATCAAGGGTTTATACACTCGGAGAAATCATTCATAACAACACCATAAATAATAAGCTTAAAGAAAAGGGCGTTATAATCGAGAACGATTACAAAAAGATACCTAAAAACGCTGACGTTGTTATACGGGCTCACGGTGTACCTGAAAAGGTATACACCTATTTTGAGGAAAACGGTATATCATTCATAGACGCCACCTGCCCGTTTGTAGCAAAGATTCATAAGATTGTATCTGAAATCCCGGCGGAAAATTCGGTTATTCTTATAGCCGGAAATCCCGATCATCCCGAGGTAATCGGGATAAAAGGATTCTGTAATGCACCAGTGTTTGTCTTTGACAGCTGTTCCGCTCTGGAGGACATATTGGCAAATAATACAGAAGTTTTCCGCAATTCGCAGATGTTTATGGTAAGTCAGACAACCTTCTCCCTTTCGGAGTGGGAAAAGTGCGTAAAAAAAGTAAATTTCTTGTGTACAAAGCCGACGATTTTTGATACAATATGTAAAGCCACTGAGGAAAGACAGCGTGAAGCGGAGGAGCTTTCAAAAAAATGCGACCGCATGGTCGTTATCGGCGCGAGACACTCGTCAAATACCGTGAAGCTTTTTAACCTTTGCGAAAAGAACTGCAAAACTTGTCTTATTGAAACAGCCAAAGAGCTTGACATGAGTTTTTTTGACGGCGCTGAAAAAATCGGTGTTACTGCGGGGGCGTCTACGCCATCCGTTATAATAAAGGAGGTACTTGAGGCTATGTCCGAAGTAAAAAACACTATTGTAAATGATGCAGATGATTTTGATTTTGCAACCGCACTTGAGGAATCACTCACTCAAATGTCTACAGATCAGAAGGTGAAGGGTGTTGTTGTTGGCATAACACCTACCGAGATCCAGGTTGATATAGGAAGGAAGCAGACCGGGTATATCACATATGCTGAGTACAGCTATGACCCTAACGTAAATCCGGCAGAAGATTGCAAAATCGGTGATGAAATCAATGTTGTAATCATGAAAACAAATGATGCCGAAGGTACTATCATGCTTTCAAAGAAGCGTTTTGACAGTGCAAACGCCTGGGATGAGCTTGAAGCTTGTGTTGAGAGCGGTGAATTTGTAGAAGGAACAGTAACAGATATCATCAAGGGCGGACTTATTGCAACTACAGCAAAGGGTATCCGCGTATTTATTCCGGGATCACTCAGCGGGGTAAGCAAGAGCGAATCAATGGATTCTCTTCTTAAGACAAAGGTTACCTTCAAGGTTATCGAGGTAAACAAGCAGCGTCGCCGTGCCGTTGGCTCTATCAAGGCTGTTATCGGCAGCGCACGTAAGGAAGCACAGGAAAAGTTCTGGGCAAATGCCGAGGTAGGACAGGTTTACACAGGCGTTGTTAAGTCACTCACCAACTACGGTGCGTTTGTAGATATCGGCGGAGTTGACGGAATGATCCACATCAGCGAGCTTTCATGGAAGCGTATCAAGCATCCGTCAGAGGTTCTCAATGTCGGTGATACCGTTGAAGTATTCATCAAGGCTCTTGAGGATAACAAGATTTCTCTCGGCTACAAAAAAGAAGAGGACAACCCGTGGGTTATTCTTAAAAATACATATTCCGAGGGCGACATCATCGACGCAAAGATTGTCGGCATGACAACATTCGGTGCGTTCGCAAACGTTATAGACGGTATTGACGGTCTTATCCATATTTCTCAGATTGCAAACAGACATATTGAGAAGCCGCAGGACGTTCTTAAGATAGGCGATGAGGTTAAGGTTAAGATAACCGAGATTGACTATGACAAAAAGCGCGTAAGCCTTTCAATCCGTGCTCTTCTTCCTATAGAGGACGAGTCTGCCGGGGAAGTAGCTGAGGAAACTACAGTTGAAGCTCCGTCAGAAGCTGAGGTTGTACCGGCTGAGGAAACTCCTGTTGAAGTTGAAGCAGCACCTGCCAAAGAAGCTGTAGAGGAAGTTCCGGCTGAGACTGAGACTCCTGCTGAAGAAGCTCCCACAGAGGAATAATCGGTTTATTTGTTTTAAAAGCGGTAATTGTTTTACGACAGTTACCGCTTACTTTTATAAAAAGAGGAAATTTCATGCTATCACTTGATTATTCAGGCGCGGAAAACTTGTGGTCACATCTGAAAAGTACAGAAAAGCCTATTGTTATGTACGGAACAGGTGACGGAGCCGATAAGATTCTTCATGTTTTTTCAAAACACGGTATCACCGTTGACGAAATCTTCGTTTCCGATGAGTTCTACAGAGGAAAAGAATTTCACGGCTACAAAACGTGCAGGTATTCCGACGTATCAGAAAAATATTCCGATTTTATAATTATCCTTGCTTTTGCTGTTTTCAGGGATGATTTATTATCTTACGTAAAGGAACTCATGAAAAAACATGAGGTTCTTGCCCCGTATGTTCCGGTGTTCGGGGATATTTATTTTACAGATGAATTCCTGAGTGAAAATGAAAATCTTATAAGAGAGGCATATAACTGCCTTGAGGACGATACCTCACGCAAGACATTTAATAACATACTAAAGTATAGAATCTCCGGAAATCCGCACTATCTTTTTGACTGTGAAACAAGACGTGATGTTGTATTCAAAGAGATAATCAGGCTTGATAAAAACGAGGCTTACGCGGACCTCGGAGCATACAGGGGAGACACCATAGAAGAGTTTTTATCCATGACCGAAGGTGTGTTCGACAGTATAGTTGCGTTTGAGCCGGATTCAAAGAACTATAAAAAATGTCTTGAATACGTATGCGGTCTTTCGGAAGAAACACAGAAGAAAATCAGAATTTTAAATATGGCTTCATGGAACAAAAAAGATACTCTTGTCTTTGACGGAGAGGGAGGAAGGAACTCAACACTTGTTCCTCAAAAGGATAAGAAGATGTCTCCTGTCGCGGTATCCGACCTTGATTCAATACTTAAAGGCGACAGGTGTACATATGTGAAGATGGACGTTGAGGGCGCCGAAACCGAAACTCTTGAGGGGATGAAGGAAACTATCAGGCTTTACAAACCGAAGCTTACAGTCTCCGCGTATCACAAAACACCGGATATAATTACTCTTCCGCTCAAGATAAAGGAGCTTTCAGCGGACTACAGAATTTTTCTTCGGCATCACACCTACATACCCGACTGGGAGACAAATTATTATTGCATTTAATCCCGGAAAAAGTTATATGTCAGTTTCGTTTTTCTGAAACTGACATATTTTTTATACCTGTTCTGCTAAACTTATTTCATCATACAGTATCGGCGGTGATTTAAATAAAACAGACCGTATACGTAGATATTCTCGTTTTTATGAATACTATAATAAATATCTACATTTTAATCATCACCGGCCTTATAAGTCACAGCAGAATAGTAAGACAGAGAATAATTTCGGGAGGACTTGCGGGCGGTCTCCTTGCATGCACGGTGCTTTTGCCGCATATGAATATTTTTTTGTCACTCCTTCTTAAGCTTTTCGGATGCTCACTCTTAGTATTTATTTCATTTGAATACACCGGAATAAACAAGTTTATCCGAAGATACATAGCTTTTATTTTTGTAAACTGTATATTTGCCGGAGCGGTATTATTTTTCGGCTTTGTTTTTGATACACCGCTCATTTATTTTAACAATGCAAATTTTTACTTTGACATAAGCGCTCCGTACCTGATAGCCGTTTCCTCACTTACATATTTACTGCTGAAAATCACACTTAAAAGGACGGGAAATACAACTGATGAGAAGCATCTTTTTGAACTTAAAATAATAAAGGATGATATATCCGTGGTATGCAGCGCTCTCTCTGACACTGGAAGCTCGGTTAAAGATGTCTTTTCGGATATGCCGGTTGTCATTGTTGAAGCCGGTGTTGTAAGGAAGCTTCTTTGTTCCGAGCTGATGACCTTTCTTACAAATGATTATTTCACGGATATCACGCCGGAAAACAAATCAGAGATAAGACTTATACCCTATAAAGCAGTATCCGGAGGGGGATATCTCAAGGCGTTCCGCTGTGATGCTCTGAGGATATATGACAACGACAATTCGTGTTTTGAAGTAAAAAAAGGTTACATCGCCGTGTATAACGGAAAGCTTTCAAACGGCGAGTACAGTGCAATTATAAACCCGGAAATCTTTGAAATAGCAAGAGAGGTCGCATAAAAATGACAGTTAAAAATCAAGAAATAAAAACAATGATAAAAAGTTTTAAAAGGAAAATAGTTCTTTTACTATACGGAAAAGGTATATATTATATCAACGGCTCGGACAATTTACCTCCGCCGCTTTCTGCAGAGCTTGAAGAGGAATATGCAAGGCTTACGTTCAGCGGAGACAAAAAGGCCAGAGAACTCCTTGTTACTCATAATCTCAGGCTTGTGGTTTATATCGCAAAAAAATTTGAGAGTACGGGAATAAATATCGAGGACCTTATCTCGATAGGAAGTATAGGACTTATAAAGGCGGTAAATACATTTAATCCGGATAAAAACATAAAGCTTGCCACGTATGCGTCAAGATGCATCGAAAATGAGATTCTCATGTATCTTCGTAAAACAAACAATCAAAAGCTTGAGGTATCCATTGACGAGCCGCTGAACGTCGATTTTGACGGAAACGAGCTACTGCTATCTGATATACTCGGAAGCGATGCAAACCTCGTTAATTCGGAGATTGAGAGTGATGACGAGAAGTTTATACTAAATAAAATCGTCGCTTCACTTTCTCCGCGTGAGAGAAAAATCACGGCACTCAGATACGGGCTTTTCGGTGAGGAAGAGCATACGCAAAAGGAGGTTGCGGATATTCTGGGAATCTCACAGAGCTACATATCACGTCTTGAAAAAAGAATTATTGAAAATATAAGAAATAAAATTGAAAAAATATGATGAAATGGAATAAGTAATATGCTACAATGAATTGACACAAGCACATAAGGAGTGACAGCTATAAACAGTCATGAACGTGTGCTGGTAGCTATAGCATTGATTTTATTTGCAGGGGTTATATTTTACAATTTTCTTACTTTATCGCACGTAGGGGAGAGCGGCGGTGAGGTTGCTTCGTCGTATGAGGATGCAACCGAAAAAAAGGAACTCGGTACAACCGTTGAAAAAACGACAACAGTCACCGAAGGAACGGTTATGGAAAGCAGTGAAAATACCCGGATGATGAACATCAATACCGCATCAATCAATGAATTGACAACCCTTCCGGGTATCGGGGAGGTAAAAGCTCGGGCAATTGTTGACTATCGGGAAAATCACGGTCCCTTCAAGTCGGTTGAAGAGCTTATGATGGTTTCCGGAATAGGTGAAAAGACTTACGAAAAATTGAGAGAAAAAATTTGTGTTTAGGAGCGTTTTCTTTGGTATTCTCAAGCCTTAGTTTCATATATATCTTTCTGCCGGTTTGTATATTGTTATATTTTTTAGCGGCAAAGAGCATTCGACAAAAGAACGTCGTTTTGCTCATGATGTCGCTTATTTTTTATGCCTGGGGTGAGCCGAAATGGATCGTACTTATGGTTATAAGCACCGCCGTCGAATATGTCGGAGCAAGGCTTATCGATAAGTATCGCACGGAAAAGCCTGCACTTGCAAAAACAGCTCTTGCCGTTTCCGTTACGGTTGCCTTAAGTTTTCTTTTTATCTTTAAATACTATGATTTTTTTGCTTCAAATTTCAACCATATAACAGGCGCGGGACTGCATAAACTGGGACTTACTCTCCCGATAGGTATTTCGTTTTATACGTTTCAGACTGTTACATATATCGTTGACGTATACAGGGAGAAAGTACCTGTACAAAAAAGCTTTGCGGACCTTCTCCTGTATGTTTCTATGTTCCCGCAGCTTATTGCCGGACCTATTGTAAAGTATGTGGATATCGAAGCCCAACTGCGTGAAAGAACCTTTGACGCAGCAAAGGCTGGAAGCGGTATCTTCAGATTTTTAACTGGACTTTTCAAAAAAGCAGTTATTGCAAATATCGCCGGAGAGCTTGCGACTAAGTTCCTTGACGGAAACATGTCCACGGTATCTGTTTTAGGCGCATGGATAGGCATTTTTTCATACGCGCTCCAGATATACTTTGACTTCTCGGCGTATTCGGATATGGCTATAGGCCTCGGCAAGATGTTCGGCTTTGACTATATGGAGAACTTCAACTATCCGTACATCGCCGATTCCGTAAATGACTTCTGGAAGAGATGGCATATCTCTCTTACGACGTTCTTCCGTGAGTACCTCTATATTCCGCTGGGCGGAAACAGAAAGCATCAGGTACTGAATCTCCTTATTGTATGGGCGTTCACGGGTCTTTGGCACGGTGCTTCGTGGAACTTTATCCTTTGGGGTCTTTATTACTACGTTCTCATAGTTCTTGAAAAGCTCTTCTTAGGAAATCTTCTTGAGAAAATCCCGAAGGTGTTTTCTCACATATATACATTGTTTGTTGTATTGATAGGGTGGGTATTCTTCTATTTTGACGACCTGTCAAAGCTCAGGACTTTCTTCAAGGTTATGTTCGGCGCAAACGGAAATCTTCTTTCCTCACCGGCGGATCTCACCATACTCAAAAACCACATTCTTTTCTTTATTTTTGCAATCATCGCTTGTATGCCTGTTGCAAGGCTCATAAAGGAAAAAATTGAAAAATTCGCAAATAAGAATTTTATGTCTTCACTTGTTAATGATTACTCGGTTGTTATCGCCTCGGTATTCCTTCTTATTCTTGATACCGCTGCCGTAGTCGGCTCAACGTACAATCCGTTCCTATACTTCAGATTTTAGAAAGGAGAAAACTTTATGAATATCATAAAAAACAAAGTAAACGGAATACTCCTGTTTGTTGTCTTTACGGTCTTTATAACATCCTTTCTCCTTGTAAGTATTTTTGATACGGATAAAACGGTTTCCGAAAAAGAGAACAGAACTCTCGCAGCGTTTCCGAAGTTTACCTTTTCGGCTCTTTTTTCGGGAGAGTTCATCCCTGAGTTTGAGGAGCATTATTCTGATACCTTCCCGATGAGAGACAGATTTTTGTCCCTTAACGAAAAAATAAATAAGGTAGCTAAACAGTTTACCACAAATAAAGATTCAGACGTTGTTATTATTGACGGCGGGGACGCCGCAAAAGATTTTAACGGTGAGTCCATACATGACAAGGAGAGTACATCTTGAATTACGTGATACTTGACCTTGAATGGAACACTGCATACAGCAAATCCGAGGGACAATTCATAAATGAGATAATCGAATTCGGTGCTGTAAAGCTGAATGAAAAGCTTAAAGTAATTGATGAATTTTCAAGTTTTGTCAGACCGCAGATTGAAAAAAAGCTCCGTTCAAGGGTAAAAACACTTACAAATATTTCAAACCATGATGTTGAAAACGCCGAAACCTTTGACGTTGTCTGCGAGAAATTTACAAAATGGACGGGAGATCCCGAGGACGTAGTAGTTATGTCGTGGGGAGAGATGGATATCCGTGCTCTTATCAGTAACTGCAAATATTTCTTTGACAACAGCGTTATTCCGTTTGTGAGTAAATACATCGACCTGCAGGCATATTTTATGCAGATGAAGGGACTTCCAAAGGGAAATCAAATAGGACTTTCAAACGCAGCGGCAATGATAGAGGTAAATCCGGATGACTTTGTTCACCATAGAGCGCTCAATGACAGTGAACTGTCCGCAGAATGTTTTAAAGCGGTGTTTGATGAACCGACCCTCAAAAAAAATATTGTCGTTTGTGACTCTGACTTTTACAAACGTATCCTCTTTAAGCCGTATTTCGTTACCGACATAAACGACAAGCTTGTTGACAAAACACAGTTTTGCTGCAAATGTCTTGAGTGCGGGGAGCAGGCAAATCAGATAAAGGACTGGTCAAGCAGAAACAACAGTTTTTCTGCTCTTTATTATTGTAAATCCTGTAAGATAAAGTACCGTGTAAGTGTACAATTTCGAAAAACATATTCACAGTTAAATACAAAAAAATCGGTGATTGTCATAGAATCATCCGGAAGTGATAAGTGAACGTCAAGGTCTGACGTTCACTTTTTTTCGGGGTTACTTTACGTTAACAAGCATAAAACAGTGTGATTTCTTTGCGAATGACTCTGTCGTTTTGTTTTAAGATTTATAATATATACAAAAAAATATTTATTTATCGAATACTTATGTTATAATTGCACTTGTATATAGACTTATATTTTATCGTATACTTTGAGGTATTTAAGTTATGGGAAAACAGATTTTATTTGACGATAACGCAAAGGACAGGCTTCTTTCCGGTATGAATAAGGCGGCGGATGCCATTACCTGTACCTATGGACCTAAGGGAAGAAACACCGCATTTACTCAGCAATATGATGTTCCGCTTGTAACAAACGACGGTTACACTATAGCAAACCAAATTACATTGTCCGACACTTTTGAAAACATGGGCGCACAGATACTTATTGAAGCGGCAAAAAAATCAAACGAGCTTTCAGGTGACGGAACAACGGCTTCAATTGTTATAGCAAAAGAGATAATCAATGAAGCATATAAAAATATCGCCGCAGGAGCAAATCCCGTGTTTTTAAAAAAAGGAATGGAAAAGGCGGCTTTTGTTGTAAAAGAAAAGCTTTACGGCTCTGCTGTGAAGGATATCGATAATGACATCATTAATTCCGTTGCAACTGTTTCGGGAGGAAATGACCCGGAGATAGGTAAAATAATCTCAGATATTTTTAAAGAACTCGGCTCAGACTGCGTTGTCACCGTCGAAGATACGCAAATGGCTGAAACATCGTATAATATTTCCCACGGCTGCCGCATTGAAAGCGGTTATCTTTCAAGATATTTTCTGACAGATGATAAAAAAAATATCGGTGAGTATAAGGCACCGTATATCTTTGTCGTAAATGATGAAATTAAAGAGATAAAACAGGTATACAAGCTCCTTGAGGATACTGTAAAGCATGACGCTTCTCTTATAATCATAGCAAAATCCGTTGAGGGAGAAGCACTCTCCGCAATAGCAAGAAACGCCGAAAAGGGGATTGTAAAGGTTGCCGCAATAAAGGCTCCCGGATACGGAGATACAAGAGACAGAAATCTTCAATGTATTGCAGCTATCACCGGTGCGACGCTTGTTGACCCCGCACTTGACATGAGACCCGAAAACTGTGATTTGTCCTGCTGCGGTAAAGCCGGAAAAGTTATTGTTGAAAAAGAAACAACAACCATCGAAAAACCGGCATCTCCGGAAAACGAAACGGTTAAAACACTTAAAAGACAAATTGAAAAAAAACTTGAAACCGAAATACATGAATACGAGTATGAAAAGCTTTCCGCATCACTCGGTATACTTAACTGCGCCATGGCTGTAATTTCGGTCGGAGGGATATCGGAGCTTGAGATGTTTGAGCGCAAGTACAGGATAGAGGACGCCCTGAATGCCGCAAAACACGCTGCAAAGAGCGGTGTACTTCCGGGAGGAGGAAAGGCACTTCTTTGCTGTATACCGGAGGTTAAAGAGCTTGCCGACATCCTTTCAGGAGACGAGAGAACAGGAGCCGTGGTTATACTTAACTCTCTCAGTGCTCCAATTAAAAAGATTGCCGAAAACTGCGGTGATTCGGGAGCGGTTATTATAAATACTATTCTTGAAAAAGACAAATTTGAATTCGGATATGACGCAGGCAGTGAAACCTTCGGTGACCTTTTCAAACTTAAGGTGCTTGATCCCGTGGATGTTGTCTTTAATTCCTTTTCTACGGCTGCAAGTATAGCCGGAACTTATATAACAACAGGAGCGGCAATTTCAGAAAAGAAAAAAGGAGAGTAATCTCTGATGAAAATGAACTTTATTGAGGAAATAATTGAAAAAGGAAAAAGTAAGCAGATTATTTCCGCCGTAAAAGAAGAACTCGAAAACGGCACGGATCCTGTTTCACTTATAAACCTCATGACAGAAGCAATGAAGACTGTCGGTTACAATTTTCAAAAAGGAAGCATACAAATTTCCGATATGTTTTCTTCTGCCCAAACCATGAAAAAAGGCATAAAATTTGTCACGCAGTTTATTCCCGGTAAAAGCGGAGAGTATATCGGCACAGCCGTTGTGGGAATGGCAAAGGGAGACCTTCACGACATCGGTAAGGGACTCGTTGTCACAATGCTTGAGAGCGTAGGAATAAAGGTTATCGACCTCGGTATAGATGTATCGCCGGATATGTTTGCGGACGGTGTCAGAAATAACCCGGATGTAAAAATCCTTGCCGTTTCATCCTCCATGGAGTCATCTGTCTCAGAGATAAAAAACACCGTTGATTATCTAAAAAAAGAAAAACTACGCGACAGAGTAAAAATCATTGTCGGCGGAGCTGCGGTAAACCTTGAAACAGTCGAGCTTACGGGCGCAGATGCATACGGCGCAACCGCAACACTCACTGCTGTTCTTGCAAAGGATTATTTATTGAATTGATAATTTTTAAAATCAGTTTTCTTCTTCCGCAGGATTTCGGTTCGACTTTTCAAAGCCAAAGCCCATCCGCTCAAGTATCCAGAAGGATAGAACCAGATAAATATGCATCTCACGGTCGTTAAAATCAATTTCGCATATCTCCTGAATCCGGTCAATTCTTCTTATCAGTGTTGTTCTGTGTATGAACATCTCGTCTGCGGTATGAGTTGAATTACAGTTGTTTGAGAGATAACACCTGAGTGTTGCGAGAAAGTCGGTACCGTTTTTTCTGTCATAGTCAATGAGCTTCCTCACGCCCGAGAAAATTAGCTGATCGTAGCTGAACTCACCGACAATTCTGTCGTACATATAATCAAGCGCATAATCGGTAAATTTAAAATACCAGTTATTCGGACTGCACTTTTGTCCTATCTTCAGAGCCGTTTCAGCCTGAAGAAGATAAGAGGGCAGTTTTTTCAGGTCTCTGAATTCATCCGAAACGCCCGCTTTACACACAAAGTCACGAACAATATAAGCAAGTACATGGAAGAACTTTCTCTCGTCCTTTGAATTGTTTTTTATTGAGTGGTTAAACACCCATATTATTTCCTCGTCATGGATGATTGCACATGAGTTAGACCATGTTTCTTCAAGCTTGCCGCAGATATACTCGGTTATTTCGTCCCAGTTTGCATTTTTGAAGAAGCTGAACTTTACAACAGTATATCTGTCTGTTTCGCTCCATCCGTAATTTTGCAGAATAAGTCCGGAATCGGTTGTGTCGATACCGTGCGGATCAAGCAGCATGCTTTTAATAAGAGAATGAAGCTTGTCTGTCGTACTTTTTATAAGCGGGTCCTCAGTATAACGCAGATAAATCTGCTTAAGATATGCGAAATAGACTCTGAGAAGCTGTAAAAGACCCTCGTCGGGTTCATCATTGTATCTCTTTAAGGGGACCATGACTCTGGCGATATATCTTACATCACTGAAAATATTCAAGCATAAAAATTCCTGCCCAAAGCCGTCACAATACACGTATGTGTCAACATTCTTTGAGGTGGAATGGTATTCCTGGTCCGCGATAAGCTCGTTTGCGTAATCAACAGAAAGTGAATGAGCAAAATTTGACTTATAAAGGGCATTGTCAGCCTTTTCGTTTATCTCGTCATTCTTTAAAAAATCATAATTCTTCTTTGAGGATAGAGAGAGGAATGAAAGATTCCTTGTGAGAATGAATATCGGTTCTCTTATAACCTTTTCGGCAAGCGCACCGAACTCATCAAGCGGAAATCTCAGCGTAATACCATCTTTTAGCTGACAGTCCCAATCCTGAAGCCTGTTAATTGCATCCGAAACAATCTCAAAAAGCTCTATCTCGTCTTTTATTCCGTCAAAGATTGCATAGTCGCAGTTTCTCGGAAGAAAGTCAAAGTCAGCAGCATCCGAATTTATAAAGATAAATGATACCGGTTTCTTACTGACAACCGGTTTATTTATTTTTTTGCAGTCGACAAGATATACGTTGCCCAGCTCTGTTTTACCGCTGAAAACACGTATTTTTTTAATCTGCAACTTATCGGACGGTGCTTTTTTCGTTATCATCCTATAGTCCTTGGCAAGCTGATAAAACAAAATTGATGAAGTAATAACCATAAATATTTCCTTACCTTAAAAATCAAGCTGAGAAATGAATTTTGACTGGAACTGCGGATGAGTAGCAAGCTCGATAAACTCGGTTCTTCTTGAAACCTCTTCGGATTTTTTCCATTTTTCATCAGAAAGGAGACAAACGGTTGCACCTCGTCCGGCAGCATTTCCTACAGGCTTTATCTTTGAAAGGAGAGTGGGAGGAAGCATTTTTATTCCGCACATGCTCTCGGGCTTCATATAATTACCGAATGCACCTGCTATAAGGACGGCTTGAATATCCTCATAGGTGAGCGATAATGCTTCGGTCATTATCTCGATGCCGGCAGCAATTGCGCCCTTTGCAAGCTGGACCTCACGAACGTCCTTTTGAGTTACGTATACCTCGGGCGCAATTACGAAGACGTTTATCCCGTCAACAGTTTGAAGTCTGTCATAAAGAGGCCCGTCTTCGGGGTATCTGCGGTTAAACCTTCCGCTCGATAGAATGATTCCCTCACTAAGCATAAGCGTTATGATATCGATCAATCCGGATCCGCAGATACCCGCTGCCGGCAAACTTTCAATAGTTGAATACTTTAATTCGTTTTTCTCCATCCACACATGATCTATCGCTCCCGGAGCGCCGCGCATACCTTTTTCAATCTTTGCGCCTTCAAAAGCGGGACCCGATGCCGTCGAGCAGGCAACCCATCTTTCCTTTGTTCCGAGAACCATTTCCCCGTTTGTACCTATGTCAAGAAGAAGGGTTGGCTTTTCCGAGTTATAAAACTCTGTCGCAACAATTGCACTTACGGTATCGGCTCCGATAAATCCGGCAATAACCGGAAGAAGAAGAAGCTTTGCATTTTTATTTGCATTTTTTAGATAATCCGAAGCGGCGAGAACCATCTGACTGTTCTCTGAGGGAGTATATGGGACGTTAACAAGTGACAGGGGATTTATTCCGGCAAAGATATGGTGCATACAGGTATTTCCCACAACCGAAACAACATAAACATCCTCGGGTCTTTTTTTATTCTTTTTAAGAATTTTCTCAGCAAGCTCCTCAACCTGCTCGTTCACACATTCCTTTATTTCGGAAACTCCGTGTTCCATGGCATAGAGACATCTTGAAACAACGTCACCGCCGTACCTTACCTGTCTGTTAAGATCCCCGGCGGAATCTATTTGTTTTCCGGTTTTAAGGTCTGTGAGGTAACAGGCGATAGTGGTTGTACCCACATCATATGAAAGGCCGAGAGGGTGAACGTCCTCTTTTAAAACGTCCAGAAGAATATTTTCAAAGAACACTCCGTAAACCTCAAAAATATCCTCCGCAAAAATTTCCGACATACTGGTGAGAACGGAAACGGAATTAAAGGTTATACCGTCAAGTGAGAACTGCTCGGAGCATGCGGCTCTGAATCTTTCAAAGTCGGATCTTACATCTCCGACCTTTGCCTCTGGGACAGAGAGCTTCAACACGCGTATTCCCGGTTTAAAATCCGTAACAACTATCTCGGAATCAATAAGTATATTTTCTTTTTCCGTATCCTTTTCTTTTTTAAGGGTAACGGTCATATCCCTGTCAACCCTGGTTGTACAGGCTTTGAGCGAGACGGTTTTGTTGTCGTCATAGGTTACATCCACCATACATTTCCCGCAGGTTCCGTTGCCGCCGCACGGGTATTCAAAGCCCAGCTCCAGCATCCTTTCGGCATCCATAATTGTTGCGTTTTCAGGAACACTTACAGAGAGATTGTCAGGCATAAAAGTTACGGTATAATTCATTAAAAAAACGTCCTTTCGAAGAAAAGAAGTATGCACAAAAAAATAATAATATACACTGATTTTAGCATATTGACCGCATAAAATCCACTATTTATAAGGATTATTCAACTTGCTACACATTGTAGCATACACTTTTTCATTTTGCTATACTTTGAACGTATTTTTTTAAGATGAAATATGTTTTAATTAAATTACCGCAGGGGAAGGTGTGTCTTTATCTTCCTCAAAAAAAACACAAAAAAAGTTTCAGGAGGATTTTTAAATGAGCGACATGACTAAACTCAAGGAAGCTATGGGCGACCTTGACGAAGACGTTGTAGTTGAAATCATTGATCAGGTACTCGCCGACGGCGGAGCAGATGCTCAGGCTGCCGTAGATGCCTGTTCAGAAGGAATGAACATTGTCGGTGACAGATTCGGTGCAGGCGAGTACTTCGTATCAGACCTTATCTATGCCGGCGAAATTATGACAGATGCTGTACAGAAGCTTTCTCCGGTACTTGCAGGCGATGAAAACACAGGAAAGTCCGAGAAGATTCTTCTTGCAACGGTAAAGGATGACCTTCACGACATCGGAAAGAACATCGTTAAAGCATTCTTTGAAGCAGCAGGCTTTGAAGTTGTTGACCTCGGAATAGATGTTCCTCCTGAGAAAATCGTAAACACGGCTAAGGAGCAGGGCATAAAGATTATTGCTCTTACGGGCGTTCTTACTCTCGCTCTTGATTCCATGAAGGCAACCGTTGACGCTTTTATAGCTGCAGGCATGAGAGATGACGTTAAGATTCTTATCGGCGGTAACCCTGTTTCTGCCGAGGCTTGCGAAAGCATGAAGGCTGACGCCTGGGCTCATTCACCGGCTGATTCTGTAAACATCTGCAGGAATTGGGCAGGTATGTAATAATGATTGTTATTGGTGAAAAAATTAACGGCGCTATTCCGAAAACCGGTGAAGCTATTGCAAACCGTGACGCGGAGTATATCAAAAAACTGGTTATGGACCAGGAGGCGGCAGGTGCAGATTATCTTGACGTATGTGCTGCTACGGATCCCGAGCTTGAGTATGACGCTCTTTGCTGGCTCATCGACACAGTTCAGGAGGTAAACACAAAGCCTATCTGTATTGACTCCCCGGACCCGAACATGCTTGTAAAGGTATTTCCAAAGATCAATAAACCGGGTCTTATAAACTCTATTTCCCTTGAGGGAAACAAGTGTGAAATACTTTTGCCGCTTCTTCGCGACAATCCGGAGTGGGGCGTAATAGCTCTCTGCTCATCGGATGACGGTGTTTCATACACGACCGAGTCAAAGGTAGATCTTGCATGCAAGCTTATCGAAAAAGCAGGAGAGTACGGAGTTACTCCCGACAGGATGCATATCGACCTTCTTGTCTTTGCGGTGTCCGCGGTTGCGGATTCATGTCAGACCTTCTGTGAGGCATGCAGAATTGTCAAGGAGAAGTATCCTACGGTAAACATCACCGAGGCTCTCTCAAACATTTCTTACGGCCTTCCTGTAAGAAAGTCTCTCAACATGGCTTTCCTTACTCTCTCCATGAATGCAGGACTTGATTCACTTATCGGTGACCCGCTTAACAGGGACGTAAAGGCATGCATGCTTGCAACAGACGTTCTTCTTCAGAAAGACAGACATTGCCGCAAGTATTCGACAGCCTTCCGTAAGGGAGAGATAGGACCTGTAAAAGCATAAGAAAGCAGCGGCTTTCAAGTATTACATTTTTGTTAATTTGTTATGCCTGCTCTTGACTAAAACAGGGCAGGCGTGCAAAAATAATTTCGGAATTATTGAATTCACACTATATTTATTCAGAGTAGGATTTTACGCGTTAAGTACCGTTGAAATGGGAAGTTGTTCTTCGGGCGAAGTGATTTATCACTGCGGTGTAAGGTCCGCATCCACTGCAATAAGATGAACATAAAACTTCTTCTTGTGTGTGTGATACTTTGAAGGAGGTTTTATGTCATGAAAAAATTTTTAAAAGAACAGTTCAAAATCAACACGGTTCAGGTCGTAACCATGGGTCTCCTTATTGCGATTGAGATTGTCCTCAACAGGTTTGCATCGTTCAATGTATGGAACCTAAAGATAGGACTTGCTTTCGTTCCCGTAATGCTTGCGGGAATGCTCATGGGACCTGTAAAAGCGGGTATAGTCGGAGCTGTAGCGGATTTTCTCGGGGCAATTATCTTTCCTATCGGAGCATATTTTCCGGGATTCACATTCGGCGCTTTCTTAAAGGGTGTCCTTTACGGTGCATTGCTTTACAAGAAGCAGTCCATTCTTAACCTTACGCTCACGGCTGTTATCGACCAGCTTGTTTTAAGTTTGTTTGTTACCTCCATTTGGATATCGATTCTTTTCGGTTCTCCTTATTGGGGTGTTGTATACTCAAGACTTGTTCAGGTACTGCCTTTAACTCCGATAGAGCTCGTTATAGGAATTGTTTTAGCAAAATCGCTTATTAAACCGCTTAAGCCTTATATGGATTATTCGGTTAAAAAGAAGAAACAAAAAGCAAATATTTAAAAAAATGTTGGTTTCGTTCGCCAAAAAAGAAAACCAACTCCAAAAACCGCAAAGGACCGCGCCTTTACCGACGTGGTCCTTTGCTTCTTTATTTCTTAGTTTATAATTTTAAATTGAAAATCGAATAAAAAAATCAGCCGATCATTTCCTTCATCGAGTACATGCCGGGCTCCCTGTTCTTAATAAAGGCAGCGGCATTGAGCGCACCCGTGGCAAAAATTTCTTTCGACATAGCAGTATGTGAAATCTTTAAAATTTCATCTTTTCCGCCGAAGATGACCTCGTGTTCACCGACAATCGTACCCGCGCGAACGCTGTGGATACCTATCTCGTTTTGAGGCCTTTTTTCACGTTTTAAGTGTCTGTCGTACTCATAGTCAACGTTTTCGTCCAGCACCGATGAAATCTCATTTGCAATCATAAGAGCCGTTCCGCTGGGCGCGTCAAGCTTCTGATTATGGTGCTGTTCGATTATTTCAATATTGAAGTCGGGATAGAGGAGAGTCGCTGCTTTCTTTGCAAGCTCACAGAGAAGATTTACTCCGATTGACATATTGGCCGTATAGAAAACAGGTATAACCTCAGACGCCGCATGGATATCATCTGCCTGTATTTCGGTAAGGCCCGTGGTAGCAATGACAACGGGAAGCTTCCTTGAAACAGCATATCTTAAAACTCCGTCAAGAGCGGAGGGATGGGAAAAGTCGATAATAACGTCCGCCTTCACGTTAACGTCTTCAATTTTTGAAAACACGGGAAAGCTCGTAGGAAAGTCGTTGCTGTCACGGAAGGCGTCAACGCCGGCAACGATTTTGCAGTCGTCCCTTTGGGCTACGGAGTTCATGATGACTCTGCCCATTTTTCCGAGATATCCGTTTAAAATAATTTCCGTCATTTTAACTCAAACCTTTTTAACAAAATTCGCCCTGCTTATCAGATAAGCTTGTAAGCCTTAAGCGTTTCAACCATTTTTTCATGGTCGGCAGGAGAAAGAGGAGCAAGAGGCATTCTGCACTCACCGCACTCAAAGCCCATTATATTCATTGCCTCTTTTACAGGTATCGGGTTAACGTCCATAAAGAGCTTATTTATAAGGTCAAGATATTTCATCTGAAGCTCTGCAGAGCCCTTGAAATCGCCCCTAAGTGCTCTTGCGGCAATTTCATGAGCCTCATTCGGACAGATGTTGGAAAGCACCGAAATAACGCCCTTTGCGCCGAGAGACATAAATGCGGTTATCTGATCGTCGTTTCCGCTGTAGATGTCGAGCTTATCTCCGCAAAGTCTTATGGTTTTAGCAAGAGCGGCGATATTTCCGTTTGCCTCTTTTGTTGCGACGATACGCTCATGCTGGCAAAGCTCGGCATAGGTTTCAGGCTTTATATCAACGCCTGTTCTGCTCGGTACATTGTAAAGGATAATAGGAGTTGAAACTCTGTCGGCGATGTATTTGTAGTGTCTTATAAGGCCTGCCTGTGAGGTTTTATTGTAGTAGGGCGTAACCATGAGGAGTGCGTCTGCACCGACCTTTTCGGCCTCGTTGGATATCCTTACACCGAAAGCCGTGTCATTACTTCCGGTACCTGCGATAACAGGCACTCTCTTGTTAACATGCTCAACACAGAATTTAACGGCCTGAATATGCTCAACGATATCCAAAGCAGCACTTTCTCCGGTCGTACCGCAGATAACAATTGCGTCCGTGTTGTTTTCAAGCTGTCTGTCAATAAGCTCACCGAGCTTGTCATAGTTGATGTTTCCGTACTCATCCATAGGAGTAACAATAGCAACGGCTGCACCGGTAAATATAGGCTTGTTAGACATAATAAAATCTCCTTTACAAAATTTTTAGTTAAGCTCAGTCCATGTACCCCTCAGCACAAAGCAATTCGGCGAGTAAAACCGCACCGCCTGCGGCACCTCTTAAGGTGTTGTGTGAAAGGCATACAAACTTGTAATCATACTGTGTATCCGGACGAAGTCTGCCGCAGGAAATAGCCATTCCGCCTTCAAGATTTCGCTGAAGCTTCGTCTGTGGAAGATTGTCTTCGGTAAAGTAGTTAAGGAACTGCTTCGGAGCCGAGGGAAGCTCGAGTTCCTGCGGACGTCCCTTAAAGTTTTTCCATATTTCAAGAATTTCATCTTCGGTCGGTTTGTTTTTGAAGCGTACAAACACGGCTGCCATATGACCGTCGGTTACCGAAACACGAAGGCACTGTGCGGTAAAGTTAGGCTTTGCTGCCGGAACAATCTCGTCACCCTGTACCTTACCCCAGATCTTGAGAGGCTCTTTTTCGGACTTTTCTTCCTCGCCGCCTATGAAAGGAATTACATTGTCAATCATTTCAGGCCATGTTTCAAAAGTCTTTCCCGCACCGGAGATAGCCTGATATGTGCAGACAAGCACGTCCTCAACGCCGAATTTTTCATCGAGAGGGAAAAGTGCCGGAACATAACTCTGTAAAGAGCAGTTTGACTTCACGGCGATAAATCCGCGCTTTGTTCCGAGGCGTTTTTTCTGTGAAGCAATAACCTTTATGTGCTCCGGGTTAATCTCGGGTATAACCATAGGAACGTCCGGTGTATGTCTGTGTGCGCTGTTGTTTGAAACTACGGGAATTTCTGCTTTTGCATATTTTTCTTCAAGAAGCTTGGTCTCGTCCTTTGAAAGGTTTACGGCACAGAACACAAAGTCAACAAGTCCGCCGATTTTTTCGATATCCTTCTCCGCATCCATGACAATCATGTCTTTCATTTCTTCGGGCATCGGAACGGTCATAGCCCATTTATCGCCGACGGCATCCTCATACGTTTTTCCGGCCGAGCGTGAGCTTGCTGCAAGGACGGTAACGTTAAACCAGGGATGAGAGGAGAGGATAGTTGCGAAGCGCTGTCCCACCATACCCGTTGCGCCGATAATTCCTACGTTAAAGTTTTTCATGAAAAAAGACCTCCAAAAAGAATATATGCAATTACTTCAAATGCAATGATACGAAAAAAACGGTTGTAAACCGACCGGCATTGCAATATAATATGACAGGTAATTATTACACAAAAAAGTGTATATTCATTTGTATATAATTACATACATAAATGTTTTAAATACTATACAGCAAATCACAAGGTTATGTCAACATCAAAGTAGACATAAAACACCTTAAAATAAAGGAAAATATGACGTTATGAAAACTTCTGATTTTTACTATGAACTGCCTGAGGAGCTGATTGCTCAGCACCCGCTTTCTGTACGCGATTCCTCAAGACTTCTTCATGTTGATAAGGAAACCGGAGAACTTACACACAGACACTTTACGGATATTTTGGATTATCTAAATCCCGGAGACCTTCTCATTATGAATAACACCCGCGTTCTCCCGTGCAGAATCTATGGCGTAAAAGAGGGGACGGGAGCAGTCGTTGAGTTTCTTCTCCTCACTCAAAAGGAGCTCGGCACATGGGAGTGCCTTGCAGGACCGGGAAAGAAAGCCCGTGAGGGCAGCACCTTTTCCTTCGGTGACGGTAAAATGACCGGAACCGTAAAAAAAGTAAAGGAAGACGGAAACAGAGTTGTCGAATTCACTTATGACGGTAACTTTTTTTCCATACTTGATGAGATAGGTCAAATGCCTCTGCCTCCGTATATCAAAGAAAAGCTTGAGGACAAGGAACGCTATCAGACCGTTTATTCAAAAGAGCTCGGTTCTGCCGCAGCACCGACCGCCGGACTTCATTTCACACCCGAGCTTATCGATCGTATCAAAGAAAAGGGCGTAAAAATAGGATATGTTACCCTTCATGTGGGACTCGGAACCTTCCGCCCGGTGAAGGTTGACGACGTTACAAAGCATAAGATGCACTCCGAGCACTATGAGCTTCCATCAGCCACGGCAGACCTCATAAACGAGACAAAGAAAAACGGAGGACGGGTTATTTGTGTCGGAACTACGTCGTGTAGAACAGTCGAAGCCGTTGCAACGAAAAACGGAAGGATCTGTGCCGACGACGACTGGACGGATATATTCATTTATCCCGGCTATGAGTTTAAATGCATGGATGCTCTCATTACTAATTTTCATCTTCCCGAAAGCACACTTATCATGCTTGTTTCGGCGTTTCTCGGATTTGATAAAACAATGAATGCGTATAATACCGCTGTAAGGGAAAAATACAGATTTTTCTCCTTTGGAGACTCCATGATGATCTCTTAAGATGTTTATAAAATTATTAAGAATAAGCAGGTAATTATATGTACAGACTTTTAAAACAAGAGGGCAATGCACGCCGCGCGGAATTTGAGACGATCCACGGAACCTTTCAAACACCGGCATTTCAAAATGTTGCTACCTGCGGCGCGATAAAGGGCGGACTTTCCGCCTATGACCTCAAGGAATTAAAATGCCAGGTTATGCTTTCAAACACATATCATCTTCACGTAAGACCCGGTGATGAGCTTATACATGACCTCGGCGGACTGCATAAATTTACGGGATGGGACGGACCCATACTTACCGATTCCGGCGGATTTCAGGTATTTTCGCTTGCAAAGCTGCGCAGAATAACCGAAGAGGGCGTAAGCTTTAACTGTCATATCGACGGACACAGTATCTTTATGGGACCGGAGGAAAGCATGCGTATTCAGTCAAACCTCGGCTCGACTATTGCAATGGCATTTGACGAGTGTGTCGAAAATCCCGCACAGTACGCCTATGCAAAGCAAAGCTGTGAAAGAACAACGAGATGGCTTATACGCTGTAAAGAGGAAATGGAGCGTCTCAATGCAAAATCTGACACCATAAACAAGCATCAGTTGCTTTTCGGAATAAACCAAGGCTGTACCTTTGATGATCTTCGCGTAAAGCACATGGAGGAAATCGCAAAGCTCGATCTTGACGGATACGCAATAGGCGGACTTGCCGTGGGAGAGCCGAAGGAGGATATGTACAGAATCATTTCCGCTGTAAACGAGGTCGCACCGAAGGATAAAATAAGATACCTTATGGGCGTCGGTACCCCCGGCAATATACTCGAGGGTGTATACAGGGGCGTAGACCTGTTTGACTGCGTTATGCCGAGCAGAAACGCACGCCACGGGCATCTTTTTACATGGGACGGAATTATCAACATAAACAACGCAAAATACGAGCGTGACGAGGCTCCGATAGATGCAAGGTGCAGCTGTCCGACGTGTCAGAGACATTCACGCGCATACATACGTCATCTCTTAAAAGCAAAGGAAATGCTCGGAATGAGACTCTGCGTTATCCATAACCTTTATTTTTACAATAACCTTATGGAAGAGATAAGAAATGCTCTTGACGAAGGCAGATTTAAAGAATTCCACGACAAATACACGGACTTGCTTGACACACGAATTTAATACGTGTAGAATAATCAGGAAATTTTCTTTAAGGAATAATATTTCTTTTAATTAAACGGAGGTTTAAGGTAATGAATTTTACTACTTTACTTAACATGACAAGCCAGTCGGCAGCCGGTGCAAACGGCGGAAGCGGAAGCATGACAGTTATGATGGTTGTTATCACTGTTTTCCTCGTAGGCTATATGTTCCTTCTTACACGTAAGGACAAGAAGCAGCAGCAGAGTGAGCAGGAGATGCGTGAGAACCTCAAGGTTGGAGACGAAATTATAACTATCGGCGGAATCATGGGAAGAGTTGTAACTGTAAAAGATGACTCTGTAGTTATCGAATCCGGCGCAGACAGAAACAAAATACGTTTTACAAAGCTTGCTATTGCAAAGAACGTTACAGCCGAAAAGAAGGCTGAAGAGCTTAAGGCTGCAAAGGTTGAAGCTGCAAAGAAGGCTGCTGCGGAAAAAAAGAATAAGAAGAAATAATTTTATTCTTCCGACCAAACATAAGACATAAAAAAATCAGTCACCTCATAAACTTGAAATAAGTTTGTGAGGTGAATTTTTATGTCTCAGGTCAAAAGTACGGCATATGCATTTTTGCTTGGAACGGTTGTATTTATTATACTTTTAACCGTCGCAGCAGCCACATATATGAAATATGACTATTCTGAGTCGTACCTGTCGCTTATCATGCAGTTTATATACATGTTCAGCAGCTTCATTTCCGGCTTTGCAGCGGCAAGGCTTGTCGGAAAGAACGGAATTGTCTCCGGAATACTTCCCGCAGTTTTTATCTCGGCGCTGTGCCTTGCGCTGACATTTCTTTTCGGCGGCTTAAAGGTATCTAAAATGCTTATTGTAACAATCGTTCTCATTCTCGGATTCGGAAGCTTCGGAGGAGTGATTTCATTAAATGTCGGAAAAAATAAAGGTGTCTAAAATCGCGCAGCTGCGCTACAGGTCATGGGATCTAAAAACAATAATGATAGAGAAATGGGAGGTTGTACTTCTCATTTGTCTTTTTTGGGCGGGAATGCTCATTGGATGTATCTTTATCAACGGCGATAAAAGTGTACTTCTTTCTAAAATTGAAAGGATAATTGAAAGCGGATATGCCGCCCGTACCGAATACACAAGCTTTCAGTTTTTTAAAAATTCATTGTTAACGCACGGATTTTTTCTTGTTCTTTCGTATTTCTTCGGTATGTCGGCAATAGGATATCCTTTTATATGCCTGATACCGCTTCTATGCGGTATTTCCAACGGAATGGTAACGGGATTCATCTACTCAAGCTTCGGAATTAAAGGCTTTTTATATTGTCTGACAACCGTTTATCCGGGCCTTGTCATCGCTCTTGTCGCGCTTATAATAGGATCCTGTGAAGCCCTGCATATGTCCGTGGATATTTTCAGGATTTTATCAGACAAAAACCGTATTTCCACTGAAAATTCAGCAAGAAAATACGGTTATCAATTTTGTATATTGTCCGGAATAATTATACTCTCAGCCGTCGCGGATACTGTTCTTTGCAATTTTTTCCTGGAACGATTCAATCTTTTTTAGCTTTTTCCATGTTGTTAAGAGGGTTTGAATCGGTAGCCTTCTTGAGCTGCTCATTTACGACGTGTGTATAAATCTGCGTAGTTCCTACATTTTCATGTCCTAGTATTTCCTTTAAAACAAGTACATCGACACCGCCGTATTGGTACATGAGAGTCGCAGCCGTATGTCTTAACTTGTGTACGGAATATCCCGAAAGTCCTGCCTTTTCCAATGCGGTATAAACGATATGCTGAACGGTTTTCGGACTTATACGCTGCTTTCTGCTGCTCAGAAACAATGCATTTTTATCCTTTGCCGGAACCCCGTCCACAGGTCGTACACGCATATAGTTGTTTATGGCGCTTATACACGTTTCATTCAGGTAAATCGTTCTTTCCTTGTTTCCTTTTCCGGTTATCTTTACGGTGTTGTCGTCACGGATATCCGTATAATTAAGGCTGACAAGCTCTGAAAGACGCATACCGCAGTTTAGGAACAATGTAACGATTGCCAGATCACGCTCTGCATTCGGACCCTCGGCAGCGTTTTTAAGAAGCTTTACGCTTTCATCAAGAGTGAGATACTTCGGAAGCGTCTGTTTAAGTTTCGGCGTGTCGAGATCCTGCATAGGATTTTCTTTTATTATATGCTTCTGAGTTGTACAGAATTTAAAAAAAGCACGTATTGTCGAGACCTTACGGGCCCTTGTCCTTGCGGAATTGTTCATCACATCCTTACAAAATGAGAGAAACGCATATGCATCCGTAAGGGTTATTGATTTTATAAAAGCCTCGTCGATATCCTTTATTTTTATCTTTTTAAATTCTTTAGGATCAGGGGAGGCAAGGCCTCTGTTTACCTTCATAAATCTGAAAAAAGTACGTAGATCCATTGCATACTCGGATATAGTATTTTTTGATTTATTTTTTATGGCGTCAATATAATTAAGAAATTCAACCATAAGAGGCGGGAAATCCGCATAATCGGCACGAGTAATCATTTTAAACCTCCTCAAATTATTTTTCACCATTCTGTGAAACAGTTTCACGGGAATTAAGATTTTTAATAAATGCTCAAGATAATTAAAGATAAGATAATCAGTTTCTTTATAACTTTTAAAGAAAACAAGAATACTTTTTAAGGTTTGTTTTTATTTTATAAAAAGCCCTGGTATAACTCAACGGAAAAAATCAATGCATAACACAAATTTTCTTTAAATGTTAAAAAGCAAATTTTTATTCAATAAAACAGTATTTGTTTGATAAATATTAAATAAAAAGCTGCCTGCAAAAGAAAATGTCGCAAAATGCGAAAGCAACATAAAATCAAGAAAAAGTGACCTCGTTTACAGCCAATCAGTTTTTTTAAGACATACAATGTATCACAAAGAAAAAACTGAGAGGACGGGCATTTTCAAAAAATCCGATTAGCTTCAGAAAGATCATACAAGCAGAGATACAGCTTAAGTATAATACGAAAGATAATATATAATAAAGAAATTTTTTAAACAAAACAAACCAAAAGATCAAAACAAACAAATTAAATCAAACAAATAAAACAATGATATAATCTAAAACAATTATACAAATACAGTATAAGAAAGAAACAATCAAAGACTGACTAATAATCCGAAAAGCACCGCAAGAAAGGTGTTTTTTGTTTTTATATGCTTTTTTACTGCTCTTAATTATACAAAACTTTTATTTTGTATAATTGTATCACAAAATAACGGCAATGTAAATACCCCTTTTCTCACTCTGCGTTTTATTGTAAAATGTGTTTATCCGATAAATTGCAGTATATAAATGAATCATTCAGAAGGAAATTCGATATGTATATTTCTTATTACCAATCACCGCTCGGACAAATAGACATGACCGGCGACGGTAAATTTTTAACCGGCTTGTGGTTCGATTCATCAACAGACGCACAAAAACGTAATTGTAAATTCGAAGAAAAAGATCTCCCGATTTTTAACCAAACATCAAAATGGCTTGATATTTACTTTTCCGGGAAAAATCCTGATTTTACTCCAAAGTATAAAATTTCGGACATCACCCCCTTTCGAGCTTCTGTAATTGATATCATGAACAAGATTCATTATGGTGAAACTGTTTCATACAATGACATAGCTAAACAAATTGCTAAAACACGCGGCATACAAAAAATGTCAGCTCAGGCTGTCGGCGGTGCCGTTGGATGGAATCCTATTTGTATCATCATCCCCTACCACCGTGTTGTCGGCTCAGACGGCTCCCTCACAGGATATGGCGGCGGAATACAAAATAAAATAGGATTACTCAAGTGTGAACATGTTGATATGAGTAAATTCTTCTTACCAAAATAAAAAAATTAAGAGATAAGTACGATTAATGGTACTTATCTCTTTTTTTCGTGTTTTTTTTATTGAATTAAAAATTATCAGTAGATATAATCAGGGTGAAAATAAAAATTATGAGGTGATCACATGGATTTTTATATTGTTCTTGCAATTACTTTCTTTGCCACAATTGCAATTTGTGGGCTGCTCGACATGAGCCTGGCAGGCAGAAAAATATCAGATGTTATATTTTGCATCTTCTTTTTCCCGGTAATGTTTTTCTTGGGAATTTTTCAATCTTTACTGAAAAAATAAACATATTGATTAACGAAAGGAATAAATACAATGACTGATATGACATTTGCAATTGAAATTAGTTAGTTAATAACGCAACTTGAGAGAAAAGCAACAAATCTTTATGTAATTGATAAAGAACTTGAAAAAATGAACGAAAATAAGGAGTAAACTCGGATAAAATATATGTTTGACTTTTCCGTGTATGGTGATAACCGAGAGAGAAGATGTACGAGATCGACTTGGATCATAACCACAGCAAGGATCCTTCTTTTGCAATCCACATACATTACTATGACGGTAAAGGTCATCGACTAAGAGGATACCACCACCCGACCAGAGAACAACGCCGATTAATTGATAAGTTTATAAAAGGGGGGAACAAGAGATGAACGATATGTCGGAAATTTTAGAGGATTACGCGCATGATCACGATATTCAATTCCACTATAAGGGAGTGGAATACTTTCTTGTTTGCTGCGAACCGGGGTACGAGTATCTACAAGAAGGGTTGAACGGCAACAAGGAACTATGCCGTTGTGAAAACGGTAAGGCCATGACAGACTTGTCTGTGGCCGGCGTGCCTCTATACGATGTGTTAAAAGAGGCGACGATAGATTATATTTATTAAAAATCCAACTTCTGCGACTCTCGTTTGAGGGTCCTTTTTCATTTCTCACCTCCTATACTCATTTGAACCCCGTTCCTCCTCCGGGGAATAATAGAGGAAGCTTTTGGAGGTCACTATGGCAAAGAAAATTATATGGGACAACAAGAAGTATAAGCAGTTTGAGGAACTGTGTAAGCTGCAGTGTACCGTGACCGAGATTGAGGCCGTTATGGACGCCGACCACAAGACGATTAACCGACTGTGTAAGGAGCATTATAAGAGCTACTTTATCCCAAGTCAAAGAAAAGTATAGCCTTAACGGGAAAACGTCCTTGCGTATGGCACAGTTTCGTCAGGCGCAGCGGTCGGTGCCTATGGCTATATTTCTAGGAAAGAACTATCTGTTGTAGCCCCTGTAATTCTTTGGTATGATATAATTAACCTTGAAAAAACAACCCAAAGCGGTTTGTTGTAGCCCCCTGTTATCTTTTGGTATGATATATGATTAGCAAAAAGCAGAATTGGAATAAAAGCGTTGTAGCCCCCTGTTATCTTTTGGTATGATATATGGTATAAAGGGTTGATATATCAGCTATTAAGTTGTAGCCCCCTGTTATCTTTTGGTATGATATATGGCAATCTATCTGTCTACAGTGAACACAAGTGTTGTAGCCCCCTGTTATCTTTTGGTATGATATATGCACGGCGGACGGTCTCATGTCCATCACAGAGGTTGTAGCCCCCTGTTATCTTTTGGTATGATATATGCCTCGG
>ENA-OPVH01000176-OPVH01000176.1-human-gut-metagenome-genome-assembly--contig:-NODE-176-length-50999-cov-4.589196_pt1 | contig 50999 bp, 48 predicted proteins | sample MGYA00241494_ERZ501980 | MGnify/ENA primary metagenome ERZ501980 (study PRJEB25962, sample SAMEA1964914) | human gut metagenome | biome: human gut; feature: human-associated habitat; material: faeces... | reverse complement strand
ATAGAAATTAGTCTTACCTTAAAAAAAATTAATTTGAATTCACTCGCTTAAGTGCACCTTTTTTTCTTGTCTATATCCTCATTTTACACTAAAAATAAGCGAAAATCAATATTTTAACATTAAATTTTTGCTTATAAATAGCATTTACTCGGTAACTAGAATTTACTTTTTCCAAATAGAAATTACTTTTTCAATTGACCAATAATATAGAAAATTTATTGACTTATTTATTAAATTTATTATATTATATAAGTATTAAAAAAGAGAAAGAAGGATTCTAATGAAAAAAATTTTAAGAAATAATAAAGGCTCGATTTCTGCTTTAGTTGTTATAACTGTAGTGCTATATTCAATAGTGCTTACTACTGCTTATATGAAGGCTTCTGGAAAAAGAAAAATTCAAATACAAAGTCAAATACTAGCAAAAGAAGCATACGAAAAGCAATTTAATAATTTAGATGAGATAAGAGAAGAAATAATTGGATTACCCGGAACTAATGAGACTCAGCCATATTATCCAAGTAGTGAATTTAAACGAGTAAAAAGAACTAATTTAGATAATGGACTTGTAATAGAAGATGGTAATGGAAACCAATATGTTTGGGTAGAAGTTCCTAAGAACACAACAGTTTATCCTACAGCTGGATTAAATATAACAAATTTTACAGATGATGAATATACAAAAATAGAAAATGATTTGCACACATATACAAATGTTTATAGAAACAATACAACTTATTCAGATACATGGGCAGAAGATACAGCAAATGAGGGATGGCTAACAGAAAGCGAATATTATACATTAAAAAAGAAAATGCTAAAAAGTGTTTATCAAAATGGTGGATTTTATGTAGGCAGATATGAGGCTGGGATCGAAAAATTTAGAACTGACAATTCGGAAAAAAATTTAAATGGAAAATATGTTACTCCAACAGCAACACCGGTAACAAAGGAAACTGTGTATCCATACACATATGTAACAAGAACACAAGCACAAAAATTAGCAGAAAAAGTAAATTCGGGAAGTTATAATAGCAGTTTAATGTTTGGTGTGCAATGGGATTTGGTGCTTGCTTTTATGCATAATAATGGAAATATAGAGGAAAATATATTGACATCAGCTAGTACAACAATTGGAAATTATAGAGAGTCTGTATATAAATTAAACACAAATAGCAAATATGCAACAATTTCAAATTGGACTTTAAATTCTGTATGGAATCAAGCAACAACGGTAACCGAAAATTTTGTAGATAAAAATTTAAAGAAAATAAGTCAAACGTCAAATGGAAATGGTATAATAGTAACAACAGGAACGTCTGAACAAAATAAAGTGATGAACATATATGATATAGCTGGAAATGTATATGAATGGAACCTGGAAAATACATCTATTATAAGTGCACCTTGCTCTTGCAGAGGTGGGGGCTTGGGGTGCACAGGCACAGAAGGTCCTGCATCTTTCCGTAGCTACGATGTAATTGAACACTATCTAAAAGATGTTGGTTTCAGAGTTTCACTTTGGTAGGAAAAAGTAATGGTTAACACTTAAACCACCTAAAATTTGGAAATTTATTCCTAGTTTTAGGTGTTTTTTTTATTTTTACTCTTAAAATAAGGTTCTTGAAATTATCATTCTCATCAAATTTGTAAATTTCACAAAATGCCCAATTTTACTTGACTTTTTGCCCATTTGCGTATAATATATTAGTAGAAAATTATGGATTAAAAAATCTATAAAAAGTTTGTGAATTTGATAAGAGTTAGTAAGAAATGGAGGATTCTATGGGAGAGGTTATAGTAATAACATCAGGAAAAGGTGGAGTAGGAAAAACAACTACAACAGCAAATCTTGGTTCTGCCCTAGCCCTAAATGGCAAAAAAGTAGTATTAGTAGATACTGATATAGGCTTAAGAAACCTAGACGTAGTAATGGGACTAGAAAACAGAATTGTATATGACATAGTAGATGTTGTAGAAGAAAAGTGCAAACTAAGACAAGCTCTTATAAAAGACAAAAGATTTGAACAATTGTTTTTACTTCCAGCTGCTCAAACAAGAGACAAAAGTGCTATAAATGAAGAACAAATGAAAGACCTAACTAACAAACTAAAAGAAGAATTCGATTATATTTTAATAGACTGTCCGGCAGGAATAGAGCAAGGTTTCAAAAATGCAATTGCTGGTGCCGACAGAGCAGTTGTTGTAACAAATGCAGAAATATCTTCAATAAGAGATGCAGATAGAATAATAGGATTACTAGAAGCATCAGAAATAAAAAATCCAGAGCTTATTATAAATAGATTAAGACCTAATATGGTTAAAAAAGGCGAAATGATGGATGTAAACGACATCGTAGACCTTCTATCAATTAACCTTATTGGTGTCGTTCCAGATGATGAATTTATAATAACTCAAACAAATAAAGGAGAACCTGCAGTAATTAATAAGAAAGCTCCTTCAGGAAAAGCTTACTTAGAAATTGCAAGAAGAATTTTAGGAGACAACATAGATGTTACAATTCCGGGAAAAGATGAAGGATTCTTTGCTAAAATAAAGGGAATATTTAGAAAAAAATAATTATTGGAGGAAAAGATGTTTGAAAATATTATAAGCTTTTTTAAAAAAATGGGAAGAAAAGATGCATTAGAAGAAAAATCTAAAGATACAGCCAAAGAAAGATTGCAATTAGTATTAACACAAGATAGAGCCAATGTGTCTGCAGACTTCCTAGATATGATGAGACAAGAAATTATAGATATAATAAAAAAATACATAGATGTAGATGAAAACCAAATAGACGTAAAATTAACCAACAGAACAAACGAAGATGGAACAATTGGTGCACCTGCATTATATGCGAACATTCCTATTGCGGGAATAAAAGAACATCTTGTAAAAAAAGAAGAACCAAAAGCAGAAGAAAATAAAGAAGAAAAAGTAGAAGAAAAAGAAGTTGTAGAAGAAACAAAAAATACAGAAACAGAAGAAATAGTAGAAGATGTAAAAGAAGAAAAAGAAAAACAAGAAAACAAAGAAGAAGTACAAGATACAAAAGAAATAACTGAAAAAAATGCTGAAGAAGCAACAAAAAATAACCCAAAACCAAAATCGAAAAGTAAAAAGAATACTACAAAACCAAAGCAAAAAGAACCTAAAAAAGATAACCAAGAAAAGAACGAATCAGAAGCAAACAAGACTAAAGAGGTTTAAAGAATGATAAAAAAAATATTTAAAAATATGGACTGGGGAATTTTATTTTGTATTGGAATATTACTTGCAATTGGGTTAGTTTCATTATTTTCAGCCACACAAGGAACAAACTTTGATGAATTTAAAAAACAAATAATGTGGCTATTAATAAGTTTGCCAATTATGATAATAGTAATATTTGTAGATTATAATACAATATCAAAAATATCGCCAATCCTCTATGTTTTTATGCTAATAACATTGGTTGCAGTCTTGTTCACAGAACCAATAAATGGTGCAACCAGCTGGTTTAATATAGGTTCAATATCAATACAACCATCAGAGTTTGCAAAAATAATTGTAATTTTAGTTTTAGCAACATACATATCAAGAATACAATCTAGAGAAAAAAATGCAATCAGCAAACCTTTAAAACTATTAATGGCACTTATAATTGTTGGAATACCAACATTATTAATTATAAAACAACCAGATTATGGTACAGCACTTACATTTGTAGTTGCAACAGTATTTATATTATTTACATCTGGAATAAAGAAGAGGTATATAATAACTGGTATTTTATTGGTAGCAATAATGCTACCTGTATTATATTTCTTTGTTTTACCAGAACATGCAAAAACAAGAATAGATGTATTCTTAAATCCAAATTTAGACCCTAGAGGAGCAGGATATAATGTAATACAATCTAAACTTGCAATAGGTGCTGGGGAATTTTTAGGAATGGGACTTTTAAAGGGAAATCAAACACAACTTGGTTTCTTATATCCAAAAACAACAGACTTCATATTTGCAGTAATTGGTGAAGAAATGGGCTTTATAGTTGCAGCAACTGTTATAATTACATATATAATTTTAATTACAAGAGCAGTATATGTAGCCAAAACAGCTAAAGACAACTTAGGTTCATATATAGCAATAGGAATTGCAGGAATATTTTTATTTCATATGACAGAAAACATAGGAATGACAATGGGATTATTACCAATTACAGGTGTACCACTTCCTTTTGTAAGCTATGGAGGAAGTTCACTTTTAACAAACTTAATAATGATAGGTCTACTTTTAAACATAAGCGGAAGAAGACAAAAGGCAATATTTATAGATTAAAAAGAGGTAAATTTTGAAAATAGGAAATGTAGATTTAGAAAATAATATATTTTTAGCACCAAGGGCAGGCATTACAGACCTGCCATTTAGATTAATATGCAAAGAAAATAATGCAGGGCTAGTATACACAGAAATGGTAAGCAGCAAAGCTCTTCTTTATGAAGACGAAAAAACAAAGCTTTTATTAAAAACTTGCGATAAAGAAAAGCCACTTGCAGTACAAATATTTGGAAGCGACCCAGAGGCAATTGCATATGCAGCAGATTTTACAAGTAAAATAGGTCAAATAGTAGATATAAATATGGGATGTCCTGCTCCAAAAGTTGTAAAAAACGGTGATGGAAGCAAGCTATTATTAAATCTAGAATTAGTAGAAAAAATAGTAAAAGCAGCAGTTAATGCAAGTAGTGTTCCAGTAACAGTAAAAATGAGAATAGGCTGGGACCAAGAACATATAGTGGCTATAGAAGCTGCAAAAATAATAGAAAAAGCAGGAGCATCTGCTATAACAGTACACGGAAGAACAAGAAGCCAATACTATTCTGGCTCAGCAGATTGGGATATAATAAAAAAAGTAAAAGAAAGTGTAAATATTCCGGTTATTGGAAATGGAGATATTAAAAACTGCTATGAAGCAAAAAAAGCATTAGAAAAATCTAATGTAGATGCAATAATGATAGGACGTGCTTCTTTAGGAAATCCTTGGATATTTAAACAAACAGTAGAATATTTAAAAACAGGAAGAGTATTACCAAATCCAACAGACGAAGAAAAACTAGACACAATAATAAAACACTTAGAAATGGAAATAGAAGAAAAAGGCGAATTTATAGCAGTAAGAGAAATGCGTAAACATATAAGTGCATATACCAAAAACATGAAAAATTCTAGCCAATTTAGAAGCATAATAAATACTTTAGAAAGTAAAGAAGAAGTAGAAAATGCACTAAAAGAATATTTTAAAAACTATACAATATAATTAAAGTAGAAAACAAACTTCTACTTTAATTTTTTTAGTTTATTTATTAGAAAAGTCAATATGCCTTTCCGGAATAAAATATTGCGCATAATAAATTTATTTAAAATTTTCAATTTAATAGAAAATTATAAAAAAGAAAAAGGGAGAACTAAAAATTTAAAATTTTTAAGTTTTTTCTAATATAAAAAGGATGTGATATAAAATTAAATTTAATAAAAAAATAATAATCATAATTGTTTCTATAGTGTGCATAATAGAAATTATATTTTTAATAAAAAACATTACAAAAAAAGATTATAAAAATTCAAATATTGGAAATAATATCAGTAACAAAACTTTAGAGCAAATAGAAGAATATATAAAAAATATTAGTGAATATGAACTAACAGCCGAAATAACAATAGAAAGTAATAAAAATACAAACAAATATAAAATAAAGCAAATTCATAACAGTCAAGAGGACAAACAAGAAGTATTAGAACCAGAAAACATAAAAGGTGTTACATTATCATATAAAAATGGAACACTAGAAATAAAAAATACAAAGCTTAATCTAAATAAAATTCAAACCAATTATCCATACATTTATAATAACAATTTGTGGCTTAATTCTTTCATAGAAGAATACAAAACTACGGAGAATAAAAAAATAGAAGAAAACGACGAAAACATAATAATAACACTTGAAAATAAAACAGAAAAAATAAGATACAAAGAGCTATATATCGACAAAAAACAAGGAAAAATTACAAAATTATTATTGCAGGATAATAGCAAAAAAACAAAAATCTACATATTATATACTGAGATAACAGTAAAATAAATTTTACTATAGATCTTAAAACTAATATTAAAATATATCAGGCAACAAATCTAAAGTTATATAAAACATTAGGAGTGAAAAATATGATAGTAAAAAGAGGAGATATGTTTTATGCTGATTTAAGCCCTGTTGTTGGTTCAGAACAACGGAGGGATAAGACCTGTTGTAATAATACAGAACGATATGGGAAACAAACATAGTCCAACAGTAATAGCAGCAGCAATAACTTCTCAAATGGGAAAAAGCAAACTACCTACACACATAGAAATTGGTCCAGAAAATAGTAAATTAAAAACAGAATCAATAGTACTTGCAGAGCAAATAAGAACAATAGATAAAAGTAGGCTTAAAGAAAAAATAGGGCATATAGACGATGCAAGTATAATGAGTCAAATAAACAGCGCATTAGGAGTAAGCTTTGGACTAGATGAATAAGTGCGCTATACTGTAAAAAAAGACTTGAAATTTTTAATAAAATCTCAAGTCTTTTTTTATATATGAGGAAAGGCATATTAACTTTTTAGAACAAAATATTGTATAAATTTAAACTTTAAGCTGTTTAATAATTTTTATTTCATTATATAAATCTGTAATTCTTTGATTTTTATTTGCTAATGTAGTCCTATATTCTTGCATAATTTGATGGTAATTTTGGAAAGTTTCCCCAGTAGAAAATAACATTTCCATACCTTCTTTATAATAATCACGTTTCTTTTGCTTATCTGTTTTTTGCATTTTAGCATTGTAAGAATCAATAAGCTCTAAACGCTTAATATTTTCTTTTAAATAATCCACATAATCATAAACAAGACTAATTTCATATTTAGTGTCTTCAATAACAATTTTAAACAATGCCTTTAATATAACAGGACTAATCTTTCCCATTTGAGAATTCTCCGAAAGTTGACCTAATGCAACAGTAGTTTTTATATCTGCGGGTTTAGTATCTTTTATTAAGTCTTGAAGCGTTTCAGAAATATGAACGTGGGTTGTATAATGTCTTTTAGTTACTAATGCATCATATTCATCTGCCACACGAATTATTTTTGCAACGAAAGGAATATCTTTTGCAGTAAGTCCACTTGGATAACCAGAACCATTTAAAGCCTCATGATGATAAAGAGCTCCCTCTGCATAAGGACGTAGTTTTAAATCATCCATACAAATTTTGTATCCTAAAGTTGTATGAGTCTTCATAATCTCAAATTCTTCTTCTGTAAGCTTAGCAGGTTTAGTCAAAATTGCAGCAGGAATCATTGATTTACCAATATCATGCAAATAGCCACAAACAATTGCATGTACGGTAAATTTTTTATTTAATCTTAACTGCTGACAAATTCTTCCACACAAATCACCAACATTTTCGCAATGTTGCTTAGTCATAGCATCCAAACTATCTAATACAGATAGCTCGTAACGCATATTTTTATCTAAATTATATGTTTTTAATGATGCTGAATCGTAAAAATTAAATTTTTCTCCAACCATAGAATTTCTCCTTAGTAAGTTAATCTATAAAAATAATAGCATTTATAATAAAAAAAAGCAATATATTTTTCCAATGTACTACTCCTGAAAATATGGAAATAAAATAATAAACTAATTGGCAAAAAAATAATACAATTGAAAAAGAATATTTGATTTTAAATGAGTCATTTTGTTTTGATTCTTATATTCTTATTCAATGTATTATTTTTAATAAAATTTTAAGTTAAAGATTATTCTTTATTTTCTTTTTTATTATCTTTTTCGTCTTTTAATACTTCTTTTATTGCTCCTAAACTAGATAGGGTAGATGTTGCTTCAAATGGAATGAATACTTTGTTTGCTTCTCCATTTGCAATATCTTTTAAAGCTTCTAAAGATTTTAATTGAACTAGAGTATCATTTGGTTTGGCTTTCATCATTGCTTCATAAACCATATGTACTTCATCAGCTCTTGCTTCTGCAACTTTTCTAATTGCTTGAGCCTCACCATCGGCACGTCTAATTTTAGATTCCTTTTCGGCTTCAGCTTCTAATATAACAGCTTCCTTTTTACCTTGTGCAAGTGTAATTGCAGATTGTCTTTCACCTTCTGCTTGTAAAATTTGAGCTCTTTTTGTTCTTTCTGCATTCATTTGCTTCTCCATAGAATCTCTAATGTCTGCAGGAGGAGTAATATCTTTTATTTCAACTCTATCAATCTTACATCCCCAAGAATCTGTAGCTTCATCAAGAATAGCTCTTAATTGCTCGTTAATCATATCTCTTGAACTAAATGTAGAATCCAAATCCATTTTACCAACAATATCACGTATTGTAGTAATTGCTAAATATTCAATACCTTTCTTTAAACTTTGAATTTCGTATACAGCTTTTGCTGGATCTGTTACTTTATAGAACACAACTGTATCTATTGTAATGGTTACGTTATCTTTAGTAATAACATTTTGTGGTGGTACATCCATTGTTTGTTGTTTTAAGCTAACAACACTTCTAACACGATCAATAAATGGAATTATAATGGTAAGACCTGCATCAGCAACCTTGTGGAATTTACCCAATCTTTCTATAATATAAACCTCAGATTGTCTTACAACTTTAATTGAATTAAATGCTATGACTACTATTATAACTAATAATACTAATAAAACCCACATCATAGTAAAAATCCTCCTTTAAATTTTAATTTACAATTTCCATTATATCATAAAAATACCAGAAAATAAAGAGTTTTCCCAAATTAAGAAAAATAGTATTGCTAGTTAAAGCTTGTTTAGACTTTTTTCGATATACTTTTACACTAATTTTTTTAGAATATTATTTGGACAGGTTGAATAGTATTTATAAAAAAAGGAGGAATTTTTTATGTGGCAAACTAAAGAAATAAGTCAAATTTTTAAAGAATTAAAAACGAGTTATAAAGGATTAAATGAAAATGAAGTAAAACAAAGACTAGAAAAATATGGAAAAAATACTTTAAAGGAGAAGAAAAAAGAGAGTATATTCATAAAATTTATAAAACAATTTAACGATTTTATGATAATAACTCTTATAATAGCTGCAATAATTTCGGCAGTTGTTTCAAAAATGAATGGAGAGTCGGATTATATAGATTCTATTATTATAATTGCAATTGTAATTTTTAATGCAATTATGGGACTAGTTCAGGAGCAAAAGGCAGAAAAATCGATAGAAGCATTAAGGAAAATGACAGCCCCAGTTGCAAAGGTTATAAGAAATGGAAAAGTGCAAGAAGTAAAAGCATCAGAAGTAGTACCAGGGGATATTGTAATTTTAGAGACTGGAAATTATGTTCCAGCAGATTGTAGATTAATAAAAAGTTATAATTTAAAAATAGAAGAGTCAAGTTTAACTGGTGAAACAGTTCCATCGGAGAAAGAAGCAGATAAAGTTTTAAATAATGATATTGCAGTTGCAGATATGAAAAATATGGCATTTGCAACTACAATAGTTGTAAATGGCCACGCAGAGGCAGTTGTTGTAGATACTGGAATGAATACAAAAGTTGGAAAAATTGCGGGAATGATAATAGAAGATGAAGCACCAGAAACACCAATTCAAAAAAAGCTTGGAGAGGTTGGAAAAACACTTGCAATAGTTTGTATAGTAATTTGCATTCTTATATTTGTAATAGGAATATTTAAAAAAATTCCTATTATAGAAATGTTTATGACATCTGTAGGCCTTGCTGTTGCTGCCATACCAGAGGGCCTACCTGCAATTGTAACAATAATGTTATCTATAGGCGTTACAAAAATGGCAAAGAAAAATAGCATAATTAGAAAATTACCTGCCGTAGAAACTTTAGGAAGTAGTACTGTAATATGTTCAGACAAAACAGGTACATTAACACAAAATAAAATGACTGTAACAACAATTAAAGACTGTGATGGCACATCTAGAAATAAAAAAATGATATTAGAGCTTGCAACAATGTGTACAGATACAACAGAGGAGCATATAAATGGAACAAAAGAAGCAAAAGGGGAACCAACAGAGGTTGCAATTACGAATGCAGCATTATTAAATGGAATTAGTAAATCATATTTATACGAACAAATGCCAAGAATAAATGAACTTCCATTTGATTCAACAAGAAAAATGATGACAACTATTCACAAAATAGGAAATAAATATAGAATAATAACAAAGGGAGCACCAGATGTGTTAATAAGAAAATGTATTAAGTATTATAAGAATGGTCAAATACTTCCAGTATTCGAAATAGAGGAATTAATAAAATTGCAAAACCAAGAAATGGCACAAAGAGCTTTAAGAGTAATTGCAGTAGCATATAAAGATGTAGACACAATGCCAAACTTAAATAGTGCAGAAAATGTGGAAAACAATCTTGTGTTTTGTGGATTAATAGGAATGATAGATCCACCAAGAGAGGGAGTAAAAGAAGCTGTTGCAACTTGCAGAAAAGCAGGAATAAAAACAGTAATGATAACCGGAGACCACTTGCAAACAGCCAAGGCAATTGCAAAAGAATTAGGAATACTAAGAAAAAATGACCTAGCAATAGATGGTCAAACATTAGAAAAAATGAGTAAAGACGAATTAGAAAAAAATATAAAAAAATATTCGGTATTTGCCAGAGTTTCGCCAGAGCATAAAGTAAGAATTGTAAAGGCATTTCAGGTAACAGGAGGAGTTGTTGCAATGACAGGAGATGGAGTAAACGATGCTCCTGCATTAAAAAATGCAGACATTGGGATTGCTATGGGAAAAGGAGGTACAGATGTTGCAAAAAATGCGGCAGATATGGTTTTAACAGATGATAATTTTGTAACAATAGTAGAAGCAATAAAACAAGGAAGAAATATATTTGATAACATCAAAAAAGCAATACATTTTTTAATTGCAACAAACATAGGCGAAATTGTAACAATATTTTTAGGATTAATTTTAGGAATGAAATCACCACTACTTGCAATACAATTATTATGGGTAAATTTAGTTACAGATTCACTTCCTGCAATTGCACTTGGACTAGAAAAACCAGAAAAAAATATAATGGAAAAAATGCCAAGAAATCCAAAGAAAAGCATATTTGCAGGAGGATTATGGAGTAAAATAATAATAGAAGGATTAATGATTGGAACACTTACACTAGTAGCTTTTTCAATAGGGAATAAATTTTGGGGACTAGAAATAGGCAGAACAATGGCATTTGTTGCAATAGGATTAATAGAATTAGTACATAGTTTAAACATAAAAAGCACAGAAAGTATATTTAAATGTGGACTATTTGAAAATAAATTTTTAATTGGAGCAGTTATATTAGGAACATTAATGCAAATAATAGTTGTAATAATACCAAAACTTGCAGAAATATTTAGTCTAAAACCATTAAATATTGAGCAATGGTTAATAACAATAATAATTTCTGTAATGTCAGTAGTACTAATGGAAATACAAAAAGCAATACAAAGTTCAAATGTGAATTTGGTAGAACTTAGCGAGAAAAATGCATAAAAAATTTGCATTTTGGCAGAATATGTAGTATAATAGAATTTGTCGCGGTAAAAAGGAGCGTGAAATTATTTTAAAAATTAGGTTAAAACACGGCACAAAAGAACTTTTTAAATTGCTAGCAATCATTACAGCAGCCTTATTTATAATAATGTTAATTGTATTTATAAAATATAATCCACTATACGAAGTAAAACTAAACGGCGAAACAATAGGCTATGTAAAAAATAAGCAAGCAATGGAAGAACTAATAAATTGCAAAGTTTTAACATCAGATAATGAATGTGCAGTATTTACAACATTAAATGCGCCATTAACATATGAACTTAAATTAAGTAGTAATAAAGAAACTGATGAACAAGAAATTATAAACATACTTGCAGAAAATGCAACAACAACATATAAAGTATATGCAATAGCAGTAAACAACAAAATAAAAACATATGTAAACACTTTGGACGAAGCTGAAAGCATCGTTTCAGATATGAAAGAAGAGTATTCAGAAGATGTAGCTGAAGTTTCAATAGAAGAACAATATACGCAAAACTTAGAAGAAGTTGGAACCGTAGAACTAGCTGTTGCAAAATCTAGCATAGATACAGACCTAAGGGAGATAAAAGACGAACAAGAAAGAATTGCAAAAGCTACATTCAATGGAGTATATTTTTCAGTAAAACCAGTAGTAGGAAACATTACATCAAGATATGGAGTAGTGGAATCTAGTGTAAGAGACCACGCACACGGTGGATTAGACATAGCAGCACCTGCTGGAACAGCCATAAAAGCATCAGCAGGAGGAACAATATCTTATTCTGGATGGATGAGTGGATATGGATATTTAATAATAATAGACCACGAAAATGGAGTACAAACATATTATGGTCACTGTAGCAAATTATATGCAAAAGTTGGAGAAGAAGTAGAAGCAGGAGACGTAATTGCAGCAGTTGGTTCAACTGGAAATTCAACAGGAAATCACTTACACTTCGAAATAAGATTAAACGGAACAAGAGTAAATCCAGAAACATATGTATATTAAAAATTTCAAAATTTTTCGCCCAAAGGGGACTCCCCTTTTTGGGCGATTTTTGAAACTAAAAAGGCTTGAACTTTTTACTATGAATTAAAATCTTAATTGTAACGAATTTCTAACAAAAAGTTCACAATCTATTCACAAATCTAGTGTATCATAATAATAGTTAAGGATACAATATTAATATATAAGTTAGGAAGGAAGAAAACAAATGGAAGAAAACAAAGATGTAAAAACACCAGATGGAGTAATAGACAATAAATCTGGCAAAGAATTTAAAACAGTAAATCAAAGTAAAGGTGAAAAAAATAAATCTAATTTTAACTTTGGAAAAACAGTGGCAGTGCCATTTTTAAGTGGAGTCTTAGGTGCTGGAATAGTGCTTGGTACTTGCTTTGGAGTACCTACTATAAAAGAAAGGTTAGTAGAAACAAATAATAAATCTGTAGAAACAAGTACAGATACAACTAGTACAGCAATTAATACAACACAAATATCTTTAGAAAATTATTCAGAAACAGGAATAGCAGTTGCTAAAAAAATACTACCATCAATAGTTGGAATAAAAGTAGAATATCCAGTAAACTCAATATTTTTAACTCAACAGACAACAGCTTCTGCAGAAGGATCTGGAATAATATTAAGTGAAGATGGATATATATTAACAAATAATCACGTTGTAAATTCAAGTTCAAGCTCTACAACATATTCTTTAGGAGAGGCCTCTAGGGTTGTTGTATATTTATATAATGATGAAACAGAATATGAAGCAAAAGTAGTAGGAACAGATACGGAAACAGATTTAGCAGTTATAAAAATAGAAAAAACTGGATTAACAGCAGCAGAACTTGGAGATTCTGATAGAGTTCTTGTTGGAGAATATTCAATGGCAGCAGGAAATCCTTTGGGAATGCAAAGCACAGTTACAGTAGGTGCAATAAGTGCTGTAAATAGAGAAGTTACAGACTCGGACGGAAAAACATTTACACTAATTCAAACAGATGCTGCTATAAACTCTGGAAACAGCGGAGGAGCTTTAGTAAATAGCAAAGGCCAAGTAATAGGAATAAATACACTAAAAGTTTCTGCAACAGGTGTAGAAGGAATGGGCTTTGCAATTCCAATAAATTCCGCAAAACCAATATATGAACAATTAATTCAATATAATAAAGTAAAGAGACCATATATAGGAATAAGTGGTAGAGACTTAGACTCAAAAACAGCGTCAAGAAACAATTTAGTTGAAGGAATATATGTAGTGTCTGTAGAAGAATATTCAGCAGCAGAAGAAGCAGGAATTAAAGCTGGAGACGTAATTGTAAAAGCTGATGGTCAAGAAGTAAAAACAATGACAGAATTAAATACAGTAAAAAATAAACATAGTATTGGTGACGAAATGACAATTACAATAAATAGAAAAGGCCAAGAAAAAGAACTTAAATTAACTTTAAAAGAACAAAAATAAATACAAAGTAGTTACATTTAGTTCACAAAAAGAACAAAATCCATTGGTATTATATAACCATAGTTAGTAAATAGTTATTCCGTTACTAACTAAAAAATAAAAACATCCCCTTTTATTTTCTTATCGACTGCCAAGAGAAAGGCAGTCGATTTTTTATACTTGCAAATTTATTTATTACAATATATAATTAGGAATGCAAAATACTGAATAATGGCAAGAAAGGAAAATAAAAATGAAAAGCAATAAAGCAATGGGAACAATACAAACGATAATACTTGTAGTTATAATAGGAATTATAGTTGCAATGGGAGTATATTTTATTAGAATGAAATATGGAGAAGCAAAATTACAAACGGTAAAAACAGATATGCTTCAGGTACAATGGAAAGTTAAGGACTATATGGATAAACGTACAGCCGAAAAAAAGGATAAGGTATATCTTGGTACTAAAATAGCTGAGGCAATGGACGACCCACTTGTACAAGAGTTTTTAAATAAAAATGTTTTATCAGAAGAAGAATATGAAAAATATTATGTATTAAAAGATCAAGACTTACAAGAAGCAGGACTAGAAATTACAAATTATGAAGACAGCTATTATCTTGTTAATTATGATGAATATGAAATTATAATGACAAAAGGGTTTAAATATAATAAAACAGAGACACTATATAGATTATCTCAAATAAAAGAAGTAACCGAAACAATTGAAAACAAAGAAAAATAATGTTTGATATTGTTAAAATTTAATAATAGTAAGCAATAAAGTTAAATTAATATTTAAAATTCAAAATGTAATTTTTAGAAAGGAAAAATATGAAAGAAAAAGAAGAACAAAGGTTAATAAATCTTAAAGAAATAGAAGAAAACTTATATAAAGAAAAAAATTTACAATATATTTGTGGAATAGATGAAGCAGGGCGTGGACCACTTGCAGGTCCAGTTGTTGTGGCTGCTTGCATAATGCCAAGAAATTCTATGATAGAAGGAGTAAATGACTCTAAAAAAATATCAGAAAAGAAAAGAGAAGAATTATTTGAAATTATAACAAACGAAGCTATTAGCTATGGTGTTGGTATAATAGACCAAAAAGAGATAGATAGAATAAATATATTAAATGCAACAAAAGAAGGTTTAACAATGGCTGTAAAAGAGCTAAATCCAAGACCAGATTTAATAATAGTAGATGCTTTAACTAAAATAGATACAGACGGTATTCCATATGAATCAATTATAAAAGGTGATGCTAAATGCTATTCTATATCGTGTGCATCAATAATTGCAAAAGTTACAAGGGACAGAATAATGAGAGAGTGGGACCAAGTGTATCCTCAATACGGCTTTATAAAACATAAAGGATATGGAACAGCAGCACACATAAATGCTATAAAAGAATACGGACCTTGTCCAATACATAGAAAATCCTTTATAAAACATTTTATATAAAATTTGGTGATTGCAATAAAAAACATTGACGATAATAATCATAGAAAAAAATTGCAGCCAAATAAATAGAATATTAAATGTGATTAAACTTTGAGAGAACAAACTATAAATTTGAAACTAAAATTTATATGTAAAAGGAGAAAATAACTAGATATGAATATATTAGATATTATAGAGAAAAAACAAAATAATAAAAAATTATCTAAAGCAGAAATAGAATATTTTGTAAAAGAATATACAGCTGGGAATATTCCAGATTATCAGGCTGCTGCACTTGTTATGGCAATTTATATTAACGGAATGGATGAAGAAGAAATAACATATTTAGCGTTAGCTATGGCTTATTCTGGTGATGTATTAGACTTATCAAAAATAGGAGATGTTGTAGATAAGCATAGCACAGGAGGAATTGGCGATAAAATAACATTAATTCTAATGCCAGTTGTTGCATCACTTGGAGTAAAAGTTGCAAAAATGTCTGGAAGAGGACTAGGCTTCACAGGGGGAACAAAGGATAAATTGGAAGCAATTCCTGGGTATAAAACAGAAATTAGCATAGATGAATTTATAAACAATGTAAATAAAATTGGAATAAGCTTAATTGGTCAAACAATGAACTTAACACCAGCAGATAAAAAAATATATGCATTAAGAGATTCAATAAATTGTACTGCAAACATTCCACTTATAAGCTCTAGTATAATGAGTAAAAAAATTGCTGCAGGAGCAAGTAAAATTGTGCTAGATGTAACTTGCGGAAGCGGTGCATTTATGAAAACAAAAGAAGAAGCAGAAGAACTTTCAAAAATAATGATTAACATAGGAAAATTAGCTAAAAAAGAAACAGTTTGTGTAATTACAAATATGGATCAACCTTTAGGAAGAATGATTGGAAATACATTAGAAATTATAGAAACTGTGGAAGCACTAAAAGGTAAGTTAGAACCAGATGTAAAAGAAGTTGTACTAGAACTTGGAGCATATATGTTAAAGTTAGACGGAAAAGGCAACAATATAGAAGATAATAAGAGAAAAATCGAAGAAGCTATTTATAATGGAAATGCTTATGCAAAGTTTTTAGAGTTAATTCAAAATCAAAGTGGAGATATTAGTTACATAGAAAATACTGAAAAATTCGCAAAGGCAAGATATAAACTTCCAGTAATAGTCGAAAAAGAAGGATATGTTACAAAATTGAATGCAGAAGAAGTAGGAAAAATCGCAATGCATTTAGGTGCCGGAAGAGAAAAAAAGGAAGATAACATAGATTATAGTGTTGGAATAGAACTTTGTAAAAAGGTTGATGACCATATAGAAAATGGGGATACTGTTGCATTTATTTATGCAAATAACGAAGAAAAAGGAAAATTGGCAGTAGAAAAGCTAAAACAAAACTATATAATTTGTGATCATAAAGCAGAAAAAATACCAGATATACTAGAAGTAGTAAAATAATAATAAATAGAAATAAAAAGAGCTCTTAATTTAAGTATTTTAGTTTTATCTAAAACTACTTAATTAAAGAACTCCTTTTATTTTGTAAGATATCACACTAATTCTTTTTTATTGCGCACTAGAATTTATTTTTAAAATTTGAGTGTACCAATAAATTTTTAACTGTATAAAAAATTCAAAACCTAAGATTTAAAGAGTTATTCTATTTTAAAATAAATTTATATTTGGAAAATCTGAACTAGAATTTAAGCCTAAATTTGTAAGTGTTAAATACAAATCTTTATCTTGCAAATATCTATTTACATTTTTTAAAGAAACACCAGTTTCCGAAGATAGAGTTTCAACCGAAACAGAATTATCAGAGTCTGTTAAAAAATTCTTCAACTGATTTATATCGTTTTCATCTTTAGCTCTGCAATTAGGGCATACACAATCTTTAGATGCAAAAAAACAACCACAACGTTCACATTTATTTAAATTCATTTGTTACCTCCATAAAAATAAAATTTTTATTCATATTTTGTCACATTTTATCATAAAAAGAAGAAAAAGAAAATAGAAAATACGAAACAAATAAAATAATTTTGTTTCGTATTTTAATATTATAAATATAAATATGTGATTGTTAAAGTTAAATTACCATTATTACCACCTCTAGACCAATATAGTGTTGTACCACTAAACCAGACAGAGTGGGTAATATTTTCATTTGAACTATCAACTCGTTTTATGCCAACAATTGTTACACCAACATTAACCGATTGAGTTCCGCTGTCCGCCCCAAACTGTACTATATGAACCAGTTTTAAAATTAAGATCAGTTTTTCCAGCATTGTATCCAGCTGTATATCCAGAATTATATCCATCAGAATTTCCGTTGGTATATCCACTATTATAAGAATTTGTTACATCAGCACCAGTACCAGTAATTTTTGTTCCATTAACCCAAGCTGTTTTTCCATTAGAAAGATTATCAGCTATTGCATCTGCTTGAGTCTGAGAAGCAAGAGAAGCAGCTTTTATAACTCCTTTTCCATTATGATATCCAGCTGGAATTGTATAACTTCCGCCAGCATTCAATGTGGCAGTCTTTTCTCCTTGATTTGTCATAGTACCTGTAATTTTTGTTCCGTTAACCCAAGCTGTATATCCGCTTAATATTTGAGAAGCAATTGCCGTTGCAGACGTTTGAATTGATAGACTTGTTGTAGTTATTGTTCCTTCACCATTATGGTATCCTCTTGGAATGGTATAACTACTACCAGCATTTAAAGTTATTGACTTTGCCTCATTTTTAGTCATAGTTCCTTCTTTTAGAGTTCCTTCATTATCAGAAAAGAACGTTTTTCCAGATATAACATCTTCTGGAGATGCTGTTGCAAGAAGTTGTTCACTCTTGGCTAGTTTGGCTTCTAAATCATTTATACGATTACTACTTTTTCTATTTTTTTCTTCTGTATTTGCGGCCATTCCCTTTGCTATATTTAAGACACCATTATCACCTAATACTGTTGATAATGTAACTCCAGCTAATATTAATAATACAATTATAGTTACTGTTAATGATACTAAGGTGATACCTATATTTTTATTTAACATAAATTTCTCCTTTATTATTTTGATACTAATTTATTTATAACATAAAAGAATGATAAAATCAACAAAATGAATAGAAATATTATTGAATATTTATTTGAAAAATTAGGAAAAATGCAAAAAGTACTTGCAAATACACTATTTTTTTGATATAATAATTCCTGTTGAAAATACGCACACAAATCTTAGCTTAAAAGGCAGTGCTTTTATAAAATTTTTAGTATAAAAGTTCCTTATAAGTGTTGGAAAATTTGTGGAGGGTAAAACTAAAAGGAGGAAAAAATTATGGCAGTAGTTGCAATGAAACAATTACTAGAAGCTGGTGTTCATTTTGGACATCAAACAAGAAGATGGGATCCTAGAATGGCTGAATATATATTCCAAGCTAGAAACGGAATTCACATCATCGATTTACAAAAAACATCAAAAAAATTAGACGAGGCTTATGCTTTCTTAAAAGAGCAAGCTGAAGAAGGAAAAACAGTTCTATTTGTAGGAACAAAGAAACAAGCTCAAGACTGCATGAAAGAAGCAGCTGAAAAATGTGGTATGTACTACGTTAACCAAAGATGGTTAGGTGGAATGCTTACAAACTTTGCTACAATCGAAAAGAGAATTGAAAGATTAAATCAATTAGAAAAAATGGAAGAAGACGGAACTTTCGAAGTATTACCTAAGAAAGAAGTTATTCTTTTAAAGAAAGAAATGGATAAACTAGAGAAAAATCTAGGTGGAATCAAAAACATGAAAGAAATGCCTGGAGTTTTATTCATAGTAGATCCTAAAAAAGAAAGAAATGCTATATTAGAAGCTAAAAAATTAAATATTCCTACAATAGGATTAATCGACACAAACTGCAACCCAGATGATGTTGATTACGTTATCCCAGGAAATGATGATGCTATAAGAGCAGTTAAATTAATAGCTGATACAATGGCTAATGCAGTAATCGAAGGTAGACAAGGAGAAACTCTAGAAGTTACATCAGATTCTGAAGATGCTATGGAGACAGAAGAAGCTACAACTCCAACAGATATGGAAGAAGTAGTTGAAGCAGCTAGCGATGCTGAATAATTTATAGTTTATAAAAATAATTAATAAACAATACCAAAGGGGTAGGGCGGCTGCCCTATCCTTTAATGTTTGACTCTAGTAAAATTGATGGGGTAGACATTAAAAAAAATTAAATTGCCAAAAAAGGGGCGTCCCTAATGGGCGAAAAATAAGGAGGATATAAAATGATAACAGCAAGCCAAGTAAAGGAATTAAGAGAAAAAACAGGTGCAGGAATGATGGAATGCAAGAAAGTTTTAACAGAAACAGATGGTGACATTGAAAAAGCAATGGAACTATTACGTGAAAGAGGAATAACAAAAGCTGCTAAAAAGGCATCTAGAGTTGCTGCAGAAGGATTAGTAGGTAGCTACATTTCAGAAGATGGAAAAGTAGGTGCTATAGCTGAAGTTAATGCTGAGACAGATTTCGTAGCAGAGAATGCAGAATTCAAACAATTTGTTAATGATATTGTAAAGCAAGTTGCTTTAAATAACCCAGCTGATGTTGAAGCTTTATTAGAAGAAAAATTCATAGCAGATCCAGAAAAAACTGTTAAAGAAGCTTTAATAAATAAAATAGCTACAATCGGAGAAAACATAACAATAAGAAGATTTGTTAGATACGAGACAACAGATGGAACATTAGGACAATATGTTCATGGAGCTGGAAAAATAGCTGTATTAGTAGAAATGAAGAATGCAGATGCAGAATTAACAAAAGACATTTGTATGCAAATAGCTGCTTCTAAGCCAGAATTCTTAAACAGAGAACAAGTTCCACAAGAAAGAGTAGACAAAGAAATGGAAATACTAAAAGTTCAAGCTATGAATGAAGGAAAGCCAGAAGCTATAGCTGAAAAAATGGTACAAGGAAGAATTGGAAAATTCTATTCAGATATCTGCTTAGTAGACCAAGAATTTGTTAAAGATATGGACAAAAAAGTTAGCCAATTATTAAAAGAAAAGAATGCAGAAGTTGTTAGATTTGCAAGACTTGAAAAAGGTGAAGGAATAGAGAAAAAAGAAGAAAACTTTGCTGAAGAAGTTGCAAAACAATTAAAATAGAATAAGAACTAAAAATAACAAAAGAAAGTTGAAAATATTGAAGAAAAATTCAATATATCAACTTTCTTTTTTATTGTATTTTGTATTGCTCTTTGCTCTAGAAACTGGTATAATTAGCATGTAAAATTAACAACAACACAGAAAATAGATTAAACGAAATTATAAATCAATTTTGCTGTATGTGCATTCAAATAAAGCGAGGAAGGAAATTAATTAATGAAAACATCTGAGAAAAAAGAGGTAAAGGAAAAAGCAAAAAAAGAAGATTCACAAAAAGTTAAGAATATAAAATTTCATATACTTGCAATTTTTTGCATTATAATTTTTTGTGCATCAATTTGTCCTGTAACAATGCAAAATGATACGTATTATACGATAAAAATAGGTAAACACATAATTAATACTAAAACTGTGGATATGCAAGACCCATTTTCATGGCATGAGTTACCATATACATATCCTCATTGGGCTTATGATGTAATGATTTATTTGATATATAATTTAGGAGGATTTTTAGGAATTTTTATATCAACAATAGTATTTGCGTGTATATTAGGTATTCTAATGTATTGTACAAACTATAAAATATCTAAAAACAAACTAATCTCGTTTGCAATTACAATTGGTGGAATGTTCTTGATAAAAGATTATATAGCAGCAAGAGCACAACTTGTAACATTTATATTGCTTGAACTTACAATTTTATTAATAGAAAATTTCTTAGAAAAGAAAAAGGTAGGCTATGCTATTGGAATTATAGTTATATCTACAGCAATAGCAAACTTACATTGTGCTGTATGGCCATTTTTCTTTGTAATATTTTTGCCATATATTGCAGAATATTTAATATTTACTGTAATTGATGCTCAGCCAGTGTACAGAATAAGAAAAAAATATTATGATATAAAAATAAAAAATTACAATAAGAAAATAGAAAAAGAAGCAATAGAAGAAAATAAAAAAATATTAGATGAAAAATTAAAAAAAGTAATAACAGCAAAAGAAAAATTTGAAGAAAAGAATGCAAAAATATTAAAAAATAGAGAAGCAAAAAGAAAAGAACCATATAAAATAAGATATAACAAAAATAAAAATGCAAAATGGCTTATATTAATAATGGCTATATGTGTTCTAACAGGGTTATTAACACCGTTAGGAGATACACCATATACATACTTATACAAGACAATGAAAGGAAATACAACTAAGAGTATAAGTGAACATTTGCCATTAACACTAATAAATAATAAAGAAATGTTGGTTGTACTAACTGCAACATTAGCATTATTGATTTTTACAGATACAAAAATAAGATTAAAAGATTTATTCATGTTTGCAGGTTTAACATTATTAATGTTTATGACTAGAAGGCAAGAATCTATGCTTGTATTGCTCGGAAGTGCTGTTTTAGCAACATTAATAACACAGTTGTTTATGAAATATGACTCAAAGGGATTAAAAGAATTCGAAGATATTGCAGTATCATCACTTGGAACTATTGCAGTTGTTTTACTAATTGTACTACTATCTGTAATAGAAATAAAACCAAAATTAGATGATAAATTTGTAAATCCATCAACATATCCAGTTGATGCAGCAAAATATATTAAAGAAAATTTGGATGTAAATTCAATTAAATTATTTAATGAATACAATTACGGAAGTTATCTATTATTTGAAGGAATTCCTGTTTTTATAGATTCAAGAGCAGATTTATATGCACCTGAATTTAATGGAGTAAAAGGAAAAGACGGAAAATATGAAGGACAAGATATTTTTTCAGATTATATAAATACTTCAAATATATCTAAATATTATGAAAATACATTTAATACTTATGGAATTACTCATGTAATTTTATATAAGAATTCAAAGCTGAATATATTCTTATCAAGAAGTGACAGATATAAAGAATTATATTCGGATAAAAAGTTTGTAATATATGAAAGAGACTAAAAATGACGGAAAAGAAGAAATTTAAATTAAGCATAACCATTTTAATTATTATTGCAATAATTTTAATTGACCAAGTTAGCAAAATATTGGTAATAAATTTTGTAAAGCAAGACGTTGGAATAATTACGTTAATCAAAAAAAGTGAAGAGATAAAGATTGCTGACGTTATTATTTCTATATTATCTGACTGTGTTGTGTTTACAGTTATAATCAAGTTTTTAAAAGAACAAAGCAAATATATGTCCACAAAAGTGAAATATTCACTTGCCGTAATATTAGGCGGAGGAATAAGTAATTGCATAGATAAGATTTGGAATGGAGAGGTTATAAATTTTATAAAAATAGGAAGATTGCCTTCGGTAAACATTGCATATATTCTATATATTATAGGCTGGATTTCATTCTTAATATTTATGGTAAAGAACACTTTGAATATTAAAGCAGATTTGAAAAATATAGAAGAGAAAATACGAAATATTGGAAGAGATTAATTGAAAAGGAAGATAAAATTGGAAGAATTAATTGTAAAGGAGAATAATCAAAAAAGACTAGACTCTTATGTAACAGATAAATTAAGTAAATTGTCTAGAACAACTGCTCAAAGGCTTATAGAAGAGGAAAAAATTCTAGTAAATGGAAAAAAGCAGAAAGCTTCTTATAAACCTGAAGAAGGAGATGTAATAAGCATAGAAATACCAGAAGCAAAAGATGTTGAATTAAAAGCACAGGATATTCCTGTGCCTGTTGTATATGAGGATAATGATATAATTGTTGTAAATAAGCCAAAGGGAATGGTGGTTCACCCTGCTAATGGAAATCCAGATGGAACGCTTGTAAATGCAATTCTTGCAATGTGTAAAGATAGTCTATCTGGAATAGGTGGAGAAATAAGACCAGGAATTGTACATAGATTAGATAAAGATACATCCGGACTTCTTATAGTTGCCAAAAATGATGAGGCTCATATGAATATGAGTAAGCAGATTCAAGAAAGAAAGGTTACTAAAAAATATATTGCATTAGTTAGAGGCGTTGTTGCCGAAGATGAGGCTACTATAGATTTACCTATTGCAAGAAGTACAAAAGACAGAAAGAAAATGGCTGTTGACCCTAAGGGGAGGAATGCTGTAACACACTTTAAAGTGCTAAAAAGATATGATAATTATACTTTATTAGAATTGAAAATAGATACTGGAAGAACTCATCAAATAAGAGTACATATGTCTTATATAGGACATCCTGTGGTAGGAGATGAAGTGTATTCTAATGGTAAGAATGAATTTGGGGTGCAAGGACAAATGCTTCATGCACGTTACTTACAATTTAAACACCCAATAACTGGCAAGGAGCTAAGCTTAGAAGCACCAATACCGGAATATTTTGAAGATGTACTAGAAAAGCTAAAAAATAGAGAAATTGATAAAAAATGAAATCAACTTAAACTTAATTGTATGTAAAACAATAAATAATACAAAAATATAAAAAAATTTATAATCTAATCGTATTTTGGATTCAAGTTAGAATTAGTAAAATTAGAAAGGAGTGAAATTGTGGAAGAAAGATTACAAAAATATCTGGCTAATAACGGAATTGCAGCAAGAAGAAAATGTGAAGAATTTATATTAGATGGCAGAGTGAAAGTAAATGGCAAAGTTGTAACAGAACTCGGAACTAAAATAAATCCAGATAAAGACATAATAGAATTTGATGGTAAAAAAGTTGAAAAGGTAGAAAAACATGTATATATATTACTTAACAAACCAATTGGTTATGTGACTACTGTGAAAGACCAGTTTGACAGACCAAAAGTGCTGGATTTAGTAAAAATAAAAGAAAAAGTACTACCTGTGGGCAGATTAGATATGTATACATCTGGAGCATTAATGCTTACAAACGATGGTGATTTCATAAATAAAATCACACATCCAAGTCATGAAGTGGAAAAAACATACACTGTAACAGTAAAAGGAATTGTAACTCAAGATGATGTTGAAAAATTAAAAAACGGTGTAGAAATACCAGTTGATGAAAAGAGTGAGGAAACATTTGTTACAAGTCCAGCTAAAGTAAAAATTCTAAAAACAGATGAAGAGAAAAATTTTTCAAGATTACAAATAACCATTCATGAAGGCAAAAATAGGGAAGTAAGAAAAATGTGTGAGGCAATAGGTAGAAAAGTACTTGCTTTACATAGAAGAAAAATTGCAGATTTGGATGTAAAAAATCTAGAAATAGGAAAATGGAGATATTTAACAGATAACGAGGTAAAAAGACTATTAGAACTTGACAAATAGGTCAAAGTGTGGAAAAATAGATAATGTAGAGTACTAAATTGTATTTTATAAATTATAGGGGGAATTAGAATGATAGAAGATTCAGAAATAAAAACAACAGTCTCACCTTTTGCGATAAGACCAGGAGAAATTAAAGTATTTGATGGAAAAGATGGTTATGTATCAATGAACCAAATAATCCAAAAAATAAACGTAGGTCATATAAATGATTTACATTTTAGAATAATGGAAATTGTTAATGAATATGAGTTCATAACATCTAGACAGTTGTTTAAATTATTAGAAAAAGAAAAATTTGAACTTAAATCACAGGATAAACTAAACAATAAATTAGAACAATTAGTTAAATCAAAAATATTAACACGATATTATTTCAATTCAGAAGATGGTAAGGGAATATACAGAATATACTGCCTAGAAAAAATGGGAAAATATTTATTAAATTCTAGAGGAGTAGAATGTAAATGGCAACCAACAGATAATACAAAACCAGTTGCAATGATAAAGAAAAGATTAGCAAGCAATCAACTTCTAATTTCTTATAAAGAAAAAGTACAAGCTTTTGATTCATTCCAAATAAAAGTACCTATGAATGCGAAAATACTTGGAAAACAATTTAAAGCTACTGGTGGTAAAGTTACTCTAAGCAAGAATGGAAAATCAATAGATTTCATTTTTGAAGTAATTCGTAGAGAAGATGATTGGCAAAAAAAACTTGCAGATAAAATGAAATTGTATAAAGACTTCTATGAAAACTTTGTAGCAATGGATTCTGGGTTTAAAACAATACCACAATTAATTTTACTATGTGAAGATGAAAAGCATATGGCGGAAACATTTAGAGAAATTGTTGTAAATGGATTAGGTATAGATAAACTAAATCTATATTACACAACAGATTTACGCCAAAATGATAGCACACTAGAACACAGCTTAGCTGAATTTAAATTAGACCCAGTAACTAATAAGTATAAAATGGAAAATGTAGATATAAAATTATTAGGATAAATAATAATGCCTAAAAGAATGGAAAATGTAGACGGAGCAAAAAATGCTTCGTCTTCTTTGAAGTTAAATATATTATTTTAATGAAAAAAAGAACGAAGCATAGATATTTTTGCTTCGTTCTTAAAATTTATTTATTATCTGGTTTCTTAAAGTTAAATACAATTGCATCTTCACTATCAAATAAATATTTTGAATCAGATGTATCTGTTTTTATTGGATCAACTTCATCAGGAATATCATCATTAAAATGATAATTTTTTAATGTTTCTTTTTTCTTTTTTGCTTTTTCTTCTTCATACTTATCTTCTGCTGAATGTGCATCATAACCAGCATTATATTTCTCGAATGAATATTCTTTTGATGCCTTAGGCTCATAATATGTTGCAGATAGGAAGCTTAGATTTACTACACCAGTATCGCTCTTTCCACCTAAATTTCTTAGCTTATACATAGCCTGCTTAAATTTCATAGCTTGGATTTTTCCAGGTTGATATTTTATCTTATTTTCGTATTTTATTCCAGTAAGTTTAGGGTCATATTCGCCTTTAGCTGTATCGTAAGAACTTCCAAATGACCAATCTTTCTTGTCACCGATTTCTTTTGACCACCACTCGTTGTCTTCAGGAGCGTTATTTCCAAATACGAACTTATTAGAACAATTAGCTGTTATTATTTGTCTATGTTTCTTGTTTGAACCTTTATCTAATTGACCTAAGTTTTGTATAGAAACTACTGTTGAAACTTTATACTTTCTATATAAAGTAAACAATGAATCCGTTGAATTTCCAACAAAATCTGCAAATTCGTCTATGTATAAGAAATGTGGAACTCTATCTTTTTCTATTCCAGGACGTCTTAATACAGAATACTGCATCATCAATATACAAAATAGACCAAATGCTGTATGAATGTTTGGACCTAAATCACCACGTCTTGTACATACAAGAGTTACGTCGGCATTTTTTAATGCATTATCAAAGTTTATAGAATTTCTTCTATTACATAATATGTTTTTAACTCCAGTATATCTTAGTAAACTATCTAATTGTGCAGTAGCATGTGTTATAAATTTTTCAGTATCTTCTCTATTTGGAGCAGATGCATAGAAATTCCTTTCAAAATAATTTAGCAATGAAGAATATTTTTCTGCAAGTTCATTGTCTTTTTTCATTTCTTCACATAATTCTTCGATTAATTCAAAATGTGTGAAACAATTTAACATATCTTCAAGATTTGGTAAATCATCATCATGAAGTCTAGGATATATTTCTTTCAATAATATTGCTAAATTTTCAATTGCTTGGTTTGCAGCGTTTACTCTGTATGCAAGCTCTACATCTAAATTACTATTGCTTGAAGAATATAATCCTTTTAAAACAGTAGAAATTGCAACAGCCGTTTGAGTTGCATCTTCAAGAGCAAAAGGATTTAATCCAACAGAAGATGAGTCATTAGGATCTATTAAATTGAATTTCATGTTACGTGCTTTTAGTACTTTTTTAATATGATTTATAGACTCAATATCAGGAGAAATATAGGTCAAACCTAAATTTCTGTAAATATAATTATTTCCAGAACCAGCTATAATCATTTTTTTCATATATGTATTATAAACATTAAGTTTATTTTCTTTTGGTGTTATCATATTTAAATTGAAATTAGCGTTTATATAATCATTTGAGTATGGGCAATTTAAAGTAGCAATTTCAGTTTTTAATGCAGTAAATCCCATTTCCTTTGATATTTCCCTAAAGAAATATTTTTTATCGATATCTTTTGCAATCATTGGCTCAAACAATAAAGATGTTTTTCCAGCACCAGAAACACCACATACTAGTGTAGGGTAAAATCTTTTCTCTTCAGCTATTTTAACTGTTTTACCATTTACTTTATCTGTTCCAAAAGACATCTCACAAGTATAAGCACCCCAAGAGGCAGATTTATCAGCAAGGCTAATTCCTTTATAATCGTAAATTGATTCATATATTGTTTTGGTATCGTGTACTGTCATTAGTAACCATTTTATAACAGGATAGAATGTGGTTAATGGTAAGTACAGAGCAACCGCGGAGAATGCTGGTTTAATCAAATTATAAAAGTTAGATGCGATGTATGAAAAGTTTGGTACTGATAAGAATAACATCCAACCAAATTGGTTCGTGAATTGTGTAAACATAGATACAATCATTATATAAATGCTGATTAAATACACATCAAATAGTGCTAATTTAGATTCATCTGAGTCAACAAACTTAGATGAACACGAAAATAGAAATGCAAATACCGGGCAAGCAAGAGCTAGAGTATATGTAATTGGACCCCAGTACGAAACTGCCATTCCTGTAAAAATCATCATAAGCATTTCTACTATTCTGTCTACAACTAAATAAGCACTTATTAAAGTTAGTACATATGTTAGAAAAGTATTTCTGTCTGTTTTTAGATATTTTAAAAATTTGTCTATTGCTTTCAAAAGATTCACCACTTTCAAATTATTTCATTTATTAAAATTTATACATATCTATTATCCTATAAAATGAAGAAAAAAACAAGTATTTTGAGCAATTTTATAAGCTTTTTTATGCTAAAAATTTATTAAACTTACAAATTAAGTATAGTAATTGGTTTATTGAATATATTTTATAAATAAGGGGAAGGAGAACATATGTCTAAGGAAAAAAAGCAAAGTTTCATGCAAGGAATTATTACTTTGATGTTTTCACAAGTTTTAATAAAAATTTTAGGTTTATTTTATAAATTATATTTGACAAATAAAAATGGTTTTGGAGATGCTGGAAATGCTATTTATAACAGTGGATTCCAAATCTATGCACTACTGTTAACGATTTCTTCAATAGGTGTTCCAAATGCTGTTGCAAAACTTATTTCAGAAAAATTATCAGTGGGAGACAATAGGGGAGCACAGAAAATTTTTAAAGTAGCGTTTGCCTTTTTCTCTGTAGTCGGTTTTACAGGTTCAGCATTATTATTTTGTGGAAGTGATTTTATTGCAAATGTATGGCTTCAAATTCCGGAAGCAAAGTTAACACTAATAATACTTGCACCATCGATTTTCTTTGTTTCGTTAATTTCGGTTTTAAGGGGCTATTTTAATGGGCACGAAAATATGAAACCAATGGCGCAGTCTCAAACAATAGAACAATTTACAAAAACAATATGCACCGTTGCTATAGTTGAGTTAATATGTTTTTTTATGGGGAATAAAGATACTACAGCTGTAATGGCTGCTGGAGCAAATTTGGCAACTAGTATTGCCACCTTTATTGGCTTTATATATTTAATATATTTATATAATAAAAAAGAAAGATATATAAAATTTAATAAGCCAAAATATCATAGGCAAGAAAGAACAGTAGAGATAGTAAAGAAGATAATAATAATTGCAATGCCACTTACTTTTAGTGCAATTTTAGGCTCACTAAATAAAAATATAGATTCCTTTACAGTTGTAAGGGGATTAAAAACGTTTTTAACAGAAGAACAGGCTAAAATTCAATATGGGATACTAAGCGGAAAAATAGATACACTCGTAACTTTTCCTTTATCGTTTAATATTGCACTTGCAACGGCTTTGGTTCCGGCAGTATCGGCTGCAAAAGCGAGAGGAGACTATAAGAGTATAGAAAAAAGGGTGTCTTTTGCGATACTTATTACGATATTAATTGGACTGCCATGTAGTGTTGGAATGGTAGTTTTCGCAAAGCCAATTTTGCAAATGTTATTTCCAAATGCAAGTAGTGGAGAATTTATATTTCAAATAAGTAGTATTTCGATTGTATTCATTACATTAGAACAAACTATAAACGGTGCTCTTCAAGGACTGGGAAAACTTAAAGTACCCGTAATTGCACTTTCAATAGGAGTGTCTATTAAGCTAATTTTGAATTTAATATTAGTAAAAGTAAATCCAGATTCATTCGTTTTGGGAGGAGTTGCTGGTGCAGCATTTGCAACTGTAATGTGTCATGCTATTTCCATGTTTATTAGTTTGATAGCATTGAGTAAAAATATTAAAATAAAATTTGATTTGTCGAAATATTTTATAAAACCAATTTTAGCAAGTTCATCAATGGGAATAATTCGGAATATATACATATAATTTACTAAAAGGTATAATTATGCAAAATATTGCTATAATATTAACAATAATATTTGCAATAATTGTTTATGTAGTAATATTAGCAATTACAAAAATTTTTAGTAAAGATGAATTATACATGTTGCCATTTTACAGCAAATTTAAGAAAAATAAGGTATGTAAACCTTGAAAAATAAGCATTTTTGAAAATAGAAAACCGCAAACCCTTGAGATTTAACACTTTTATAAAATAAATTTGAAAAAAAAGAAGGATTTTATCAAACCTTGGCGAATAATGTAAGTAGTAGATGCAATAATTATCTACATATACAATCTTATTAGGAGGTAATTTAAATGAACAAATCTGATTTAATCGCAGCCATAGCTGCTAAAACAGAATGCACAAAGAAAGATGCAGAAGCAACATTAAACGCATTTGTTGACGTTGTTACAGAAGCTTTAGTAAAGGGAGACAAAGTTCAATTAGTTGGATTTGGTTCTTTCGAAGTTAGAAAAAGAGCTGCTAGAAAAGGAAGAAACCCACAAACTAAAGAAGAAATCAAAATACCAGCATCAAAAGCTCCAGTATTCAAAGCTGGAAAAGCTTTAAAAGATTTAGTAAACAAAAAATAATTGAATTAATATAGAAATATGAATTCATATGAATACATGGAAAAAATTCCATGTATTTTTTATAATTTATTGCTTTTTATAAATAAAGTTGCTATAATTGTGTATGTCGTATTTTTTACACTTTATATCCCATAATTGGGGAAAGGCAGAGTATGATTGAAAAAATTAAAAGAGTTGCAAAAGAAATTGTTAAGCCAACCAAAAGGCCAGAAGGTCCAATAGACTATTTTGTGTATAAAGGAGTGTTTGGCATATATTTTGCTACAAACGGCAGAACTTTGGCTTGTTGGATTAAGCCGTGTAAGAAGTTATGTGATGATGGCAATGAAGTTAATCTTCCTGGTTACTGGAAGGATGTACATAGTACACAAAAGGTGACTATGGATGGAGAGTTTGTTCAGTTAACTGCAGACGAGGCTTGGCAACATTCGACAGGCAACTTCTAAGAAAAAAGATGCAAACAGATGCTAATGCAAATGTTTGCATCTTTTTTCTTAGAAATTGACATAACATTTGCCAAAACAAGGAAAAAATGGTATAATAAAGAAGTATCCGAATATAAATACTTGTCCCCAATAATTGGGGAAAGGAGGAAAAAATGAAAGTTAAAGAATTATGGAAGCGGCTAATTATTAGTCACAAAGTACCCAAACTGCCGCAAGGTTACGTATACCAAAACAGGATTTTTGGCTTTGAAATTGCTGGAAATCACGTAGGCCAGATATGCTGGATCCGAGGAGGAAAGACACTTTCTGGCAAGGAGGTACCAGGTTTCTGGAAAGAGTTGGATTCTTCGGATGTCATTGATATGAACGGCAAATCGCGAAAAATGACGTTGGAGGAGTTCGAAAGGTACCAGGCAGTCCTTAACGAGTAATTGATTACAGAACAACATGGAAACTACGATGAAGTGACCATGTTGTTCTGTTTATGTAAATAAATTTGGAATAATTTGCCAAACTAAGAATAATATGTTATAATAGAAAGTATGAACGAAAGGAGGAATCACATATGACAATTGGCAGTGTGATAAAAGAAATGCTTGGTAGGCAAGCATGTGTGAAAATGCAATAGCTATAATTTTTTAATAAAACGATGAAAGGAAAAGTCAAGATGAAAAGTTATTTGGAGATTATTAGCAAAGACGAGACCTTTGCACTGTGCGAAGTCGAGATGATCCCGGTAGACGAAAGTGCTAAAAAGGCATATGTAACGAGTCAAGTAAAAATGACTTATGTTCCTATGTCGAAGTTTAGCATGGTCAATGGTACAATCGATGAAGGAGATGTCTTTATTGTTCTTCACAACTCGGGCAGAGTTATTAGAGTCTGCGAGAGGGATATTGAAGAAAAATCAAAGAGAAGAGCACTTAAACAAAGAGGAGTCGCTACAGTTTAAACACTGCATAGGCGGGGGATATTATCCTCCGCCTTTTGCATGAAAAAAATTTGGATTAAGAATATTTAACATCTATTTAATATTATGAAGCTATGATATAATATATATGATTTTAACATGAAAGAGGAAAACTTGTATGAGGATTTTAATTGTAGAAGACGAATTTAAAATTGCCGATGTAATTGCCAGCAGACTTAGAAAAGAAAATTATATAGTAGATGTATTTGGCAATGGAGAAGAAGGTTTGGATAATGCTCTTACGAATATATATGATTTAATAATTTTAGATGTAATGCTTCCTAAAGTTGACGGATTTAAAATTTTGGAAGAAATCAGAAGAGAGAAAATTAATGCAAAAGTAATAATGCTGACTGCAAAATCTATGATAGAAGACAAGCTTACAGGCTTTAATAACGGAGCAAATGATTATTTAACAAAACCATTCCATATTGATGAATTAGTTGCTAGAGTAAATGCACAGCTTAGAATGGATAATGTACAAGTACAAAAAGACTATGTAGAAGCAGGAGATTTAAGGCTTAATATAAAAAATACAACATTAACATGCACTACAAACAATGAGTCTATAGAAGTTGTCTGTAAAGAATTTATGTTATTAGAATATCTAATGAAAAATCAAAATCAAGTTTTACAAAAAGAACAACTATATGAAAAAATTTGGGGACTAGATAATGAATCAGAGTCAAACAACTTGGAAGCATATCTTTCATTTATAAGAAAGAAAATTAAAATAATAGGGTCTAATGTTCAGATAAAAGCTATTAGAGGTCTAGGGTACAAATTAGAAGTTGATTAGAGGTGAAAAAATGGAAAAGTTAAAGAAAAAAATATTTTTGGTAATGTTTGCTATATTAACAATATTTCTTGTGAGTGTATTGTGCATATTTAATTTTCAAGATTACAATCATGAAAAAGTAGAAATAGAAAATAAATTAAGTAGAATGGAAAATGATAGACAGGCACCGGGAATGCCAGTTTTTATGGATGCAGTAGTATATACGGTAAAATACAATACATCAAATAAAGTAACAGAAGTAATAAACCATACAGATAACAATATTTCGGATGAAAAAATAACTCAGATTGCAGAGGATATATTGGAAAGTTCAAATACGAAACAAGGAAGCAAGATAGGAAATTTATATTTAGACAAATACTCATATTCTTTTCAAGCACCAAACACACTAACTATAGTAGATAATACATCAGCCAAGGCAAAATTAGAGTCATTATTAAAAACATCAATTTTAATTTTTGCACTAATAGAAGTTATAATAATTATTTTGACTGTAGAAATAACGAGATGGATAATAAAACCAGTAATAGAGTCATTTAACAGGCAAAAACAATTTGTGGCAGATGCATCACATGAACTAAAAACTCCTATTGCGGTAATAATGGCGAACGCAGAAGCGTTGGAAAAAGAGCCAGAAGAAAAGAAATGGTTAAATAATATAAAGAGCGAAGCGGACAGAATGAATGAGCTAGTAACAAGCTTATTGGATTTGGCAAAATTAGAAGAAGGAAAAGAAAAAGAGGTACAGCAAGAAGAAAATTTATCAAAAATAGTAGAGATGTCTGTATTAACATTCGAGAGTTTGATGTATGAAAATAAAATAGAACTAAAATATGATATACAAAAAGACATAAATATAAAATGTAATAGTAGTCAAATAAAACAACTAGTAGCAATACTCATAGACAATGCTATAAAACATAGTGAAACGAATGGAAAAATAAGTATTGCACTGAAAAAACAAAAGAATGATACAGTATTAACAGTATCAAACAGGGGAAAAGAAATCCCAAAAGAAATACGAGAAAAAATATTTGAGAGATTCTATAGAGAGGATGAATCTAGAAACAGAGACACAAACAGATATGGCTTAGGGCTTGCAATAGCAAAAAATATAGTAGAAAATCATAATGGAAAAATATCGGTAGAATCGGAAAAAGGAATAACAACATTTAAAGTGGTGCTAAAATAAGCATCACTTTGTTGCATTCTACATAAAATGGTGCTAAAATAGATAGTACAAATCCAACGATTTGATTATACGAAGGGAGAATATTGTTTATTTAGACGTTCAATAAGTAGCTGTAAAAGAAAGGATAGCTATAAATGTCAAAAACTTATGTGTTAAATGATAAACAAAGAAAAATTGTAGAAAAAAACTTGAAAGTCGTTCCGTACTTTTTAAGGAGGTTACCTTGTAAAAACACTGAATATGAAGACCTGTTGTCAGTAGGAAACATTGGATTAATAAAGGCAGCAGCAACATATGATGCATCGGCAAATAATACGTTTGGAACTTATGCTAAAAAATGTATAGAAAATGAGTTTTACATGGCAAAGCGAAAAACTAAAAATCGGTCAAAAGAAATCTCTTTGGAAAGTATAGTAACATGTAAAGAAGAAGGAGACGACAAAATATCACTTAAAGACATAGTACTAGTAGATCCGACAGACTTTACGAAAGGAATAGAAGAAAGAGACTCATTAGAAAGAACTTTGGAACTCTTACTAAATATGAGTTCACTCAAATTAAAAGAAAAACAAGTAGTTTTCTATAGATTAGGAGGAATGAAACAAACCGAAATAGGAAAACAAGTTGATCTTTCGCAAGCAAGTATTTCGAGAGTAATAAAAAGTGCCTTTAGTAAGGTTAAAAATTTTATTGACCAGAACCCAGACTATACTAAAGAAATAAGAGTTCGGGTTACTCCAACGAAGTACTACCTAAACATCATGTTGGAAGATGAAGCAAAATGCAGATTAGCATATCAAATTCTTACAGAACAGAGAACATATACCGATAACATTCCGGATTACATGGTAAGCATCGGTGGAAGCTCGATAACTGTAAGCACTTATGCTGAAGAAGAAGCATACATAACAATTGCGGAAATTCTTCCAAAGATAGAACCTTATAAACAGAAAAAAACAAAAAGGAGAGACGTTTATAAAAAAGATAAAGAGAATGCGAAAGTATATGAATTCATGATGTCCCAGGATGTCCTTGTAGTAAAAGAAGTTACAGCAAAATTTGCCAACATTAGATATGTTGACGTTTTCGCCTTTCTGAGGTATGAAGTTAGGCATGGAGCAATAACACGCATTGGACGAGGTAAATACAGAGTAAACAAATAAATTCCCAAGCCCCACCGTTAAAATAACGGTGGGTGTCTTGTTATTTAAATAATTTTTTACAAAAAAATAAAAATTTAATATTCATTTAATTTTTCAAAACTAAAATAGCATCAAGATGAAAGAAAAACTTTTTGAAATATTCGAGACACAAAAATCTTTTATTTACAAAACGTGTCGAAAATTATTATATCTTGAGGAGGTTAGAAAATGAAAAGAAAAACAAAAAATATAATTATAATTACACTTATAATTATACTAGGAATTGCGAGTGGATTTACAGTAAAACTTGCAAAAGATAGTGTGAGTACAAATTCTGAAAATGTAGGACAAAACATGGGAACTCCACCAGATCAAGGTGGTCAAGGAGGGCCCGGACAAAACGATAATAATGCTGGACAGAACCAATCCGATAACAGCATGGGACAGAACCAGGGCACACCACCTGCTAAGCCAGACGGTAGTGGTGATAATAGCAATATGAGTGAACCACCAACAATGCCAAATGAAAATAATGGCAATAGTATGGGAGAACCACCAACAAAGCCAGATGATAGTAATGGTAATAGCACATCAGAGTCACCAACTAAACCTGAGGATGGTAGTAACAATGACTCGTCTGAAATGCCAACAAGACCAAGTGATAATAACAATGGAATGCCAACAGAAAACAGGGAAAGTAAAGAAATCAACATTGAATATTATATTTTATTTGGTGTTGAAGCTTTCTTAATAAGCTTATTAATCGCATTTTTAATAATGTCAAACTTCAATAAAAAGACGATCGCAATGACTCTAAGTGGTGCAAAAAATATTGTAATATTAGTCTTAATAGTTGCAATATTAACAGCTGTATTAACTGTGGCACAAGCATTTATTGCAAATAAATTAATCGAAACAAACCAAACACAAAGCGGAATGCAAGCATCAAATGGAATGAAAATGCCAGGCGGAAATGGTGGAGCATCAAGTAATGTAACATATACGGCAAGCAAAGAGATTACCGAAGATGCAACAATAAGCAGTGGAGAATATTCTTCTACAACAGCAGATGAAAACGCTTTACTTGCAAGTGGAGACATAGATGTAAGCGTATCTAATGTAAATGTTACAAAAACGGGAGATTCTGATGGAGGAGACAGCAGTAACTTCTATGGAAATAACTCGGCAGTGCTTGCAAAAGATGGAGCAAATTTAACTCTAGACAACATAACAGTTGCAACAAATGCAGACGGTGCAAACGGAGTATTCAGTTATGGAGGTTCTGCAACAACAAACAATTCATCGAGTGATGGAACAACCGTAACAATAAGCAATTCTAACATTACAACCACGGGAGATAACGCCGGAGGAATAATGACAACTGGTGGAGGAACGACTAATGCAACAAACTTAACAATAAATACGAGTGGAACATCAAGTGCAGCAATAAGAAGCGATAGAGGTGGCGGAAAAGTAAATGTAGAAAAAGGAACATACACAACAACAGGTCAAGGTTCTCCATCAATATACTCAACAGCGGACATCACTGTAAAAGATGCAACTCTAGTTGCTAAGGCATCAGAAGGAATAGTAATAGAAGGTGCTAACACTGTAACAATAGAAAACTGCGACTTAACAGACAGCAACACAAAACTAAACGGACAATCAATAACCTACAAAAACGTATTCCTATATCAATCAATGAGTGGAGACGCTTCAAACGGAACAGCAACATTCACAGCAAAAAATAGCAACATAACAACAAACAATGGAGATACATTCTATATTACAAACACAACTGCAACAATCAACTTAGAAAACAACACAATAATAAACAACGACAGCACAGGAAACTTCCTAAGAGCACAAAAAGACTCATGGGGAAAGAGCGGTTCAAACGGCGGAAATGTAACACTAAAAATGACAAATCAAAAAGCAGAAGGAAACATCGTAATAGATTCAATTTCAACATTAGACATGGAAATGGCTGAAGGTTCATACTATGAGGGAACAATCAACGGTGCAAACGAAGCTAAAAGTATAACTTTAAAATTAGATAGCACATCAAAAATAAAATTAACAGGCAACTCTTATGTAACTTCATTAGAAGATGAAGATTCAACATATAGCCACATAGATTTTAATGGATATACACTATATGTAAACGGAGTAGCTATAAATTAGGTAGAAGGCAGCAAGAAATTGCTGTCTTTTTGCATCAATTTTATTGAGAATAAACAGAAAATATGATATAAATTAGAAAAACGAGAAAGGAAAAATAGCATGAAAGTTTTAGTTATATCAGATATACATGGTTCTGGATATTATGCTGACAAAATAAGAGAAATAGTAGAAAGAGAGAACCCAGAAAAAATAATTTTATTAGGAGACTTATATTACCATGGTCCAAGAAACGATTTGAGTCAAGAATACAATCCAATGAAGGTTGCAGAAACATTAAACTCAATGAAAGACAGGCTATTAGTAGTAAGAGGAAACTGTGACGCAGAAGTAGACGAAATGATTTCAGAATTCAAATTCAACGACCACATATTAATGGAGATAAACGGAAAAAAATTCTACTTCACACACGGACACAAATACAACATAGAAAACATACCTTATGACGATTTCGACATAATGATTTATGGTCATATACATCAAGGATTTATAGAAGAAAAAGAAGGTTTGATATTTGCAAATCCAGGGTCAATATCACTACCAAAATGCAACACAGCACACAGCTATATCATATTAGATGAGAACAAGATAATATTAAAAGACGTAGATGGAAAAGTAATACAAGAATATGAGTATGATAAATAATGGCAAAGACTGGAAATGTTGCTAAAAATATGATATAATTTGGCTTAAATTAGGAGGTTGTATGGATAAATTTGAGCAAATTATATATATAAATATTGATGATTCTGGGAAATTGGTAAATAGCGAAAAAGTTGCAATTTATGCTGGAGTAGTATTTACGTCAAAAAAAGAAAAAGATAAATTCATAACGCAGTATAGAAGTATAGTACAGGAACTTAAATGTAGATATTGTAAAATTAACATTGAAGAATGTAAACAAAATGACTCTTGCCCCGAACTTAAACACAATATGCTAAAGCCAGAACATAATAGGCAATTAATGAATTATATTAGGAAATATATGACTTTGTGTTGTGTAATAAACAATGATAAAGTATATTTAAACATAAAAAATGATAGAGCGTCAAGGGGAAGATTTCTGGATTATTCATTAAAATTACTAATAAAACAAACTGTAAAAGGATTAATTAAAGAAAATAGAATAAATCCAGATAATCCAATAAGGCTTGTAATTAACATAGATGAGCAAACAACTAAAACAAATGGCTATTATAATCTTAGGGATGGAATATTGGAAGAATTAAAATACGGTATAAATAATTTTAATTATAGTTGTGCATATAAACCAGTTGTAAATTCGGATTTAGATGTAAGCGTATGCTACCAAAAATCGGAAAAAAGTTATTTAATACAGGCTTCCGATCTAGTTGCCGGAACAGTGAGAAATTTATATCTAAGGAATATAGACGATGCAATGGAATTTTCTAAAAGAACAGCTTTTATTAACTACAAGATATTTTTACCATAAATGAAAAGAGGTTACCGAAGTAACCTCTTCCCAACTAGAATGACGTACTTAACATACGCTTAATTTTTCAATCATTATCTAGCTATCGACCAAACGAAGGATGAATCCTTCTGGTATTTAAATTGTAACATTTAAAAGGATAAATGTCAACAATTATAATAATATTTTATGCAAGAAAAATAAAGATATACGTGGGAGAAAAAAATGTTAAAAATTTATAACATACTACAAAAAATGGAATTTTTGAAAGAAGTAGCGATACTTGAATATGAAGAATGGGCAGATAATCCCGAAGAAGATAAAGAAGCAAGAATAGAAAGAAAAATAGAAAAAATAAAAATCAAACTAAAGGGTAGAGACTTTTGCAAATTGATTCTTGTAGATAACGATAAATTAATAGGATTCATATCAATATTTCCAGAGGATTGCGATGAATGTCCGGAACTCAGTCCATGGTATGCAACGATGTATGTAAAAAAAGAATACAGAGGACATGGTTATTCTAAAATATTAAATGATGCAATATTGAAGGAAGCAAGAGAAAGAGGATTCAAAGAAATATATCTAAAAACAACATTGAACGATTATTATGAAAAATTTGGAGCAACATTTGTGAAGAAAATAAGTGACAAAGAAAAGATATATAAATTTGAGTTATAGAAAGGGAATATATTATAAAGATATTTTATAACAAAAGTAGTGTAAAGCAATCTAAGAAAAATAGATTATGAAAATGTTATCTAAACTTATAACAAAGATAGGAGGTGCTAAAATGATTTTATACAGTGAAGAAGAAGGTCTGATAAAAGCAAAAGGTATAAAAAAATTAGATGGAACTAGAGATGCAAACTACAAGTTACCACACATAGCGGTAGGAGTATTTTCAGAATATTTATTAGAAGATATTGTGGAAAAATTTGAATGCGTAAAGGTTGGGGTTATTAGTGGTGCTAACTGCAGTCGCCCAGTCTATATTATGAAATATGAAAATATAAAAATTACATTATTTATGGCAGGTGTAAGTGGACCATGGATAAGTGCAGACATAGAAGAATTGAGTACGAACGGGGTAGACACGTTTATAATTTTCGGAAACTGTGGAGTACTAGATAAAAAAATAGAGGACTGCTCGATAATAATTCCAAATAAAGCATTTAGAGATGAGGGAACAAGTTATCATTACTTACAAGATTCAGAATCCATTGAAATGAACAAGAAATACAAAAATTTATTTAAACAGGTGCTAGATGAAAATGGATATAAATACGAGGAAGGCGCAACTTGGACGACTGATGGCTTTTATAGAGAAACAAAAGAAAAACTAGAAATATTTAAACAAAAAGGTGCCGTTTGTGTAGAAATGGAAGGCGCATCAATTGCGGCTGTTTGCGAATATAAAAAATTAAAATACTTTACATTCTATTATGCTGGAGACAATTTAGATGCAGTAGAATGGGAAGAAAGAAGCCTAGGACAGCTAACGAGTTTTGAAAAGAAAGCCAGAGTGCCATATTTAGCATTTGAATTAGCAAGAAAAATTGAATTATGTAGTGAATGAGAAAGGAAAAAGCTAGCAATGAAGGTTTTAATAGGAACAAACAATAAAGGAAAAGTTGAAGGTGCAAAGCAGGCATTTGAAAAATTTTACGAAAATGTAAAAGTAGTAGGAGTATCTGTGAACTCAGGTGTTAGCGATGAACCTGTGAATGATGAGATTTATCAAGGCGCAAGCAATAGAGTAAACAACTTGATTAAATATGCAGAGGATAACAATGTAGGAGCAGATTTCTTTATAGGAGTTGAATCTGGAATTACAAATAAACTGGGAAAATGGTGCATTATTCAAATAGCTGTAATCAAAGATAAAAATGGATATGAGAGCTTTGGCACAGGTCCAGCATTTCCAGTACCAGATAAATATGTAAAGGAAATTATAGATACAGATTTAGGAATTGTAATGGACAAAATATTTAATGGAAACGGGCTAAAGAATGAAAAAGGTGGCATAGCGCATCTTACAAAAGATGTTGTTACAAGATATGATTTAACAAGAGAAGCATTTATAATGGCACTAACTGAATTTATAAATGGAGACATTTGGAGAGATTAGAAATATTATATTCGGCTTGTCCTAGATTTATGACACAATTCTGTATAATCTGGTACAATCCGTGGACGGAGGAAAAATGTTACATAAAATGAAATTACAAGAAGATCCATTTGAAAGAATAAAAAATGGAACTAAAACAGTAGAATTTAGATTGTATGATGAAAAAAGACAAACCATACAAATTGGTGATGAAATAGAATTTTCAAAATTACCAGAATTACAAGAAAAATTATTAGTAAAAGTAATAGACTTATATAAAGAAAAATCTTTTGAAAAGCTATTTAAAAAAGTATTTGTAGGAGAAGATGAAGAAAAAATAATAGAAAAAGCAAAGTCGATGAACAGATTCTACGCACCAGAGCAAGAAAAAGAATATGGTGTGGTGGGAATAAAAATAGAAGTGATAAAATAAAAAGGTCATTTAAAACTACAAGAAATTATAGATGTAATAAAAAATGGAGAATATTCTGTAAATTTAATAAATGAAAATTAATATAAGTGAAAAAGAATGCACTAATTTGCATTCTTTAATTTTTTTTATAAATACATATTGACACCATTACGTAATGATGATAAAATAATAATCAGAGAGATGAAAAAAATAATCAAGTTTCAGGAAAGGATGAACAAAAATGGAATATAAGGTTTCAGAATTAGCAGAAAAGGCAGGTGTTACGAAAAGAACTATACACTACTACATAAGTAAAGGATTATTATTACCACCAGAAGGAAGCGGAGTAAACAGTGTATATAATGATGAACATTTAAATAGGCTACTTCTTATAAAAAAATTACAATCAGAGTATATGCCATTAAATAAAATAAGAGAATATATTTTGGAAAATCCGACAGAAGAAATAAGAGAGTATAGTTTGGAAGATACTGAAAAAAATCCAAAGTTAAAATTGCAAGAAGAAACTTCAGAGTACAATAGTGAAAAAACCAGAATATCTGGAAGCGGTAAAGAAATATACATTAGAGAAAATGTATGTGACATATTTGAAATGAATTATTCACAAGAAAATGGTGAAAAATATAAGCATATTATTGAAAATGTAAAAAAATATGTAGAAAAAATGTTAGAAGATTAGATATATTTAGAAAGGAAATAAAAAATGAAAAATGTAGATTTAAGAGAGTTGGCTCTAAAGAAAGTAAAAATAACAGGTAATGTAATAGGAAAGTTTGGAACATTTGAAATTGAACAAATGTACAAAAATAATACAAAAGAAGTTTTAGAAGTTGGGTACACATTTCCAATAGTAGAAACTGCAACAGTTGTTGGATTTGAAATAAAGGTTGGAGATAAAATATTAAAAGGAAAATGCAAAGAAAAGGGTGAAGCAAAAAGAGAATACCAACAAAACATTGTTAAAGGTAACAGTGCTTACATGATGGAACAAGAAACGGGCAACATATTTAAAATATCAGTTGGAAAAATTGATAAGGACGAAGAAGTAACTGTAAAAATACAATACATAGATAAATTCGAAATTATAGACAACCAGATAGAAATATTAATACCAACACTTGTAACGCCAAGATATAAATCAAATGTTACAAACAAATTAATATATGGAAAAACTAATTATACAGTAGATTTTACTATAAATATAGACAAAACTTTAAACGTAGAAAATATAAATTGCCCAAGCCATAAAATAAACATAATAGACGAAAAAAACATAAAAGTAGAAAATTATGATTTATCAAAAGACTTTAAACTAGATATAAAATTAAAAAATGAATTATCATCAAGAGCAATTATATCAAAAACAAGAGATGGTAAAGACATGTTATATCTATCATTCATGCCAGAAATAGACGATGTATATGAAGATAGTGAAAAGGAGTATTTATTCTTAATTGATATATCTGGATCAATGATGGGTGTTAAGTTAGAAGAAACCAAAAGAGCAGTAATCGAATGTTTAAAGCAATTAGACGAAGGAGATAAATTCAACATAATTGCGTTTGACCATGAATTTGAAGTGATGAGTGCACATGCAATAGAATATAATGAGAAAAATATGCAAGAAGCGGAAAGATATATTAACAGTTTGCACGCTGCAGGAGGTACAGAAATACTAAATCCAATAAAATTTGCATTATATGAAAATACAGAAAAAGTAATACTGTTATTTACAGACGGTCAAGTTGGAAACGAAAAACAAATAATAGATTTTGTAAAAGAACATGGAAAAAACAGTAGAATATTCCCATTTGGAATAGATTCAAATGTAAACTCATATTTTATAAAACAGTTGGCTAAAGCTGGTAATGGTAAAGCAGAATTAATACAACCAAACGAAAAGATAGATGATAAAATAATAAGAACATTTGCAAGAATACAAACACCAATGGTAGAAAACATACAAGTAGATTATGGGCAAAATAAATTAGTAGACGAAATAAAAGAAGAAAATAGTCTATTTAGCTACGAATTCTTTAACGTATTTGCAAAAATAGAAGAGATAAAAGACGACATAAAATTAAAAGGAAAAATTTTAGGCAAAGAATACACATGGAAAATTGCTAAAGAAGAAATAACTAACACTGATGTAGACTTAGAAGTGCTATTTGCAAAACAAGAAATAGAACGTTTAGAAGATTACATTAAAAATACATACGATTACGAAAAAATAGAAAATTACAAGAAAATGATAATAGACATAGCTGTAAAATACAATATAAATTCTGAATACACATCTTTTATAACAGTATATGAAAGAGAAAATAAGCTACTTGATGTACCTCAATATCAAGAAACAACATTAAGTAACAAGTTCATGTTTGATGCATTTGAAGGAATAGATGCAATGGATTATGAATGTGAAGAAAGCTTTTCGTGTTCAGATCAAAGAATGTTTAATACTTCAAATTTATTTGAAGCTAGTGCTGATACTCATTCGGTAAAAGGAAGCGCTAAAGGTTCAGGTGCTATTAATATTCCAAGTTTTATGAAAAAATCTAGAGTAATAAGCCCAAAATATGAAGAAGCATTGCGTTGGGATGCCAAAAATTATAGGACAACAGAACTATTAGATGAAAAAATTAACGAATATTACGAAAAATTTATTAAGCAAGAAGAAAAATCAATATTAACGTATTTACTATATGCATTATATGATTTTAATAAAGGAACACAAAAAATTGATTATGAAAGATTAGTACAATTCTTAGAAGCACACAAACAAGAAATAAGAAAATCAGAATTATATATGCAATTAATCTGCAGATACTATGAAGACATGAAAATAGATTTTACTGATAATCGAGAAAAATTACTAAACATTATAGACGAAGATTACAAAAAATTAATTTTAACAAATGCAAAAATAAAAGTATATAAAAGTGTAATAACAGAAAAAGAAGTAGAGCAAATTATAAAAGAAAACAAAATATCAGAAAACATAGATAACGTAATTTGGTATTTATATAGCAAAATGGTTATACAATTTTAGAAAAAGTGATATAATGTTGAAAAAATAATAGGAGAGAAAAAAATGGAAACAACAGTATATCTAATAAGACATTCAGTAAGACTTAACATGAAAAACAACATAGAAAGTTACAATACGACTCAGGAAAGCCTAATAAAAAGTGAGAAAATAATACTAAGCGTTACAGGAGAAATAAGAGCAGAAAAGTTAAGCAACGAAAAAGAACTGCAAAACATAGATGTAGTGTACGCAAGCAACTGTGTAAGAACGTTGCAAACAGCAAAATATTTAATGGAGAAACAAAATCTTAAGGCAAATCTTGATGAAAGACTAGACGAAAGAAGAACCGGAAAACCAAATGACAAAGAATATCCAGATTGGTACACAAGACAATTCCAAGATGAAAACTTCAAAACAGAAGGCGGAGAAAGTCAAAAAGACGTAAGAGAAAGAATGGAATCAGTATTCAATGAAATTGTAGAGAGAAATAAAGGCAAAAGGATTGCAATTTTTACACATGGAAATGCCATGACCTTTCTACTCATGAAATGGTGCAAAGTAGAAAACGTAACTCCAAACAAAGAAATAACACTAAGCTACAATGGAAAAATCATCTTTAACAAAAGACTAAATTCACCAGAAGTATTCAAGTTGACATTAGACGAAGAAAATAATGTAAAAAATATAGAAAACATAGAATTTGCAGACTTAGAATTTGATGACTTTAATATATAAAAATTGAAATGAAAATTATATACTGAAATTATAAATAATTCCAAAACTAAATAATTTAAATGAGTATATAGAACAATTTGTGGAAAGTTGCCCAAAATTTTCTGATATACTCGTAAGATAAAATGAAAGTTTTTACTGGAGCTAAAAAATAAACTAAATATTAAAAGGCTGAGCTTAATTCTGCTCAGTCTTTTCTCCTAAATCTTGCGTAAATCTTAACAAATATCCATCTGGGTCTTGTATTAAAAACTCTTTATTTCCTAACATTTTATCATCGTGTCTATACCAATTTTCCTCGATATCAAAAGCAATTGCATAATTATTTTCTTTGAAGTTATTATATATTTCATCAAGGTCGTCAACTTCTAATTGAAAGTTAATTCCATTGCCAAAAGGGTATTTCAATTCTCCGACATCCCACTTATCATTATCAGACAATTCTTGTAGCATAAATTGAATATTATCCAAAGATATGAATGCAAATTTATCCTCAGGTCTATCATATTCAACTTTAAAACCAGCCATTTTATAAAATTTTAAGCTATCTTCTAAATTAATTACAGATAACTCTGGAATATTTTTATTCCAATTTATATAATCTTTAGGCCTTAGAATTATACTTTCAAAATATTGCTCTTGAAAGTCAGTTAATACTTTAATTTCTTCATTAGTAAAAGTTTTATTTTCTGGAACAACAACTAATTTATCGTCATTGTCATTTGTCCTATGAATTATTGCAATGCACCTTCCTGTAAAAGTTTCTAGCGGTTCATAGATTCCTAAAACATAAGAATCCAATTCTTCACCGTCACCGCTTACAGTATTCGGAACATATCCATAATTTATTGGATATATAAAGCTGTGCTTTGGATGCTTGCTACCCATAGGCCTGTCAATTTTTATGGTTACGATTTTATTTAAATATTCTAGACTATTCATGGTTATTCTCCTAACTTTTAGATATTATTTATGAAATTTACTATATGCTAATATTAGCATAAATTATTGTTGAATTTCAACTGGTGAACAGAAGAAAAGGGATTGTTAATAATAATTAAAAAAGTAAAAAATATCTATTTGACTTTTTGAAAAGAATAATATTAAGGACTTGATATATAAGATTATACTGTGAAAAAATGAGTGTTGATAAAAGAATATTGAAAATATAATGAAATAAAATTACAAGATTCTCTCATAACTCGAAGGTCGGAGGTTCGAGTCTTACCCACGCAACCAAAGCATATATTACTAGAACTGTAACGGTTTTAGTGATTTTTTATATCTTAAAAATTGGTTACGATAATGCTTTAAAATGATGCTATTATGTCAAATTGGGTAAAAATTGGGTAAAATAACCACCTCAAATGCCCGAAACTCTAATAAAAATTCAATAAAAAATTTGCAATAAATTTATAATTTTTATAAAAATTTTCAAGTAAAAAACTTTTGGGAAAGAGATATAAAATCTCAAAGTTTTTTACTTTTTTATATCGTGAAAATTTGTAATTCGTGAAAATTAGAAAAAAGTAAAATTAAGACCTTGTTGGTAATAGTAAGTTTTCTAGTGCATATCCAGCTTTTCTATTATGAGAAAGTAGTGGATGTACATAAAAGTCAAGTGTTGTGCTTATTTGTGCATGACCTAGTCTTGCAGAAACAACAGCTATATCAACATTTTGTGCAACTAGTAAACTTGCATTTGTATGTCTTAATCCGTGAAAATTAATTACAGGTAATCCTATTGTACCTACATATTTAACAAACCATTTGCTAATAGAAGAAGGATGCATAGGTTTGCCATCAGCTTGTACAAATAACCTATTAGAATTCGTCCATAATTCGCCATATAGCGATTTTTGATCTTCATACCATAACTTATATTCCTCAAGCAAAGAAATGATAAATTCGGGTATTGCAATTTCTCTAATGGAGCTTTCTGTTTTAGGAACTTTTGTAAATACTCCCATATCTGATAGATATTGACTAGAACGGTTAATACTTATAATTCCATTTCTAAAATCTACATCTTGCCATTCTAATCCCATTAATTCGCCTAAACGAACACCAGTAAAGATAGTAAGGATGATAGCAACTTTATATTTAGTATCTTCTACAGTAAGTTTTTCTAAGTTTTCTAATAATATTTTAGTTTGCTCATCATCATAAGATCTTCTTTTAGGTTTTTTAGCTCTAGGTGGTTGAACACGCTCAGCAGGATTACTTACAATTAATTGCCAGTAAACTGCTCTATGAAGCATTGCTCTTAATAATCTGTGATGTTCTAAAATGGTTTTACCAGATAAAGGCTTTTTAGTTTTTAAACCATTGTTACCTTTTTTTCTAACTAATTGAGTATCTTTTTCAAGCAAGTCATAGAATTTCATAATGCCAGTTGGTCTGATTTCGTTTATATAGAAATGTCCGAAATATGGCAAAATTCTTGTTTCTAACATTCTACAATATCGTTTGTATGTTGTAGGAGCTAATTCTTTTGAGCCATAATCTCTTTTCCATACTTCAACAAATTCAGAAAATTTAAGAGATTTACCATCTATGACTAAACCATTTTGTACTTCAGTAACAAATTTTGCTAGTTCAACTTCTGCTTCTTTTTTAGTTCCATGAATAGTTTTTCTGTGTATCATGGGTCTGCCGTTTAAGTCAAATCCTTCTGATACTGTTAACCTGTAACTGTTTTTTCCTCTTTTTTCTATACTCCCAGCCATTACTTATTTCACCTCCTTTCAAGTATAACTATGGAAGGGAGAGAATTTACTGCACTGTTAACAAATAAATTATACAATAATAGTTAACGAAAAGCAATAGTTTTCAAAAAGAAACTTAAAAAATTTATTTAATTGTACGCAAATATTGAAAAATATGGAAATTTATTGTATAATATGTTTGCTATAGTAAATATAGTGACCTTATAAGATATATGTTATAAGGGTGCGATTTCTTAAAGTCAAGCATTGTGACAAACAGTGCTCGCACTTGTCAGTTATGATTAAGTTTATCTTGTATGAGACCGATAAAGATATAAATATTAATCTTATTAATAATATTAATATTTCTATATTTATCTCGTGCAATATAGAATTGACCATTTCGGACACCTCCAATTTAGTTATATTTATAATAACATAAGCAATTCGGAGGTATTATTTTGCAGTTGCCTTTATTTAAGGTAAGTTATCTAGTGTACTCATTCCCGAACAGATACTGCACTGATAGGAATGAGTATCGCTTTTTTTAGGAGAAATAATGAAAAAAAGAAAAGATATTTTTAAATATAAGTCGTATGCACATTTTGACAACAGAAAAGCAATAGAAAAAGTAAAAGAATATATATATAATACAAAGAAAATTAAAGAACACTCTTTTCTTCCATTTATATTAGATATTCATAAAATGGAAAAATTTGATAAAGAAAAATATTTAAAGAATCTAAAAGAAAATGTTGAAAAAAAAGAAAAAGTAAGAAAAGAGAAAAAGAGAAATATAATGTTTTCATCTCATTTAGATAGATACATTTATCAATTGTATAATTATAAGTTAAATAATTCATATAATGATTATGTGAAAAAAAATGGAATAAATAAATGTAGTATTGCATATAGAAATAATTTAAAAGGGAAAAATAATATAAGTTTTGCACATGATGTATTCAAGTTTATAATAAATACAAAAAATAGTTATATCCTTGTGGGAGATTTCAAGGATTTTTTTGAGGGAATTGATCATAAATATTTAAAGAAAATGATATGCAAAGTATTAAATAAATCTAATCTAGATGAAGATTATTATGCTGTTTTTAAAAATATTACAAAATATACTTATTTTGATTTAGAGGATATTTGTAAGATAAAAGGAATAAAACGTAAAGATGTATATAAGCATACTGAAAAGATAAATTCCGAAACTGGTAAGAAAGAGTATGTTTTTGAATTAGAAAAAATAATGACAATAGAGGAAATAAATAAATATAAAACAAGATATTTACACTATAATAATAAATCTGGAATTCCACAGGGATCAGCGATAAGCTCTGTTTTAGCTAATATATATATGATAGATGCGGATAAAATGATAAATGATTTAGTAACATCAAACAAAGGATTATATAGAAGATATAGTGATGACTTTATTGTAATAATTCCTAATATAACAAAGGAAAAATTTGAAATTATATTTAATAGTATAAAAGAAATTCTTAATCAAAATGGAAATCCTGTATTAAAAGATGAGAAAACAAGAGTATATTATTATGAAGAAGAAAAGCTAAAAAATATAAATATGGACTTTTTACCAAAGATAGCTAACACTAAAAATGAGCTAGAATATTTAGGATTTTGTTTTACAGGAGATAAAATAAAAATACGAGATAAAACAATGTCAAAGTTTTATTATAGAATGTATAAGAAAATTAAAACAATAGCATTGTCACACGGAAAAACCAAGAGCGGAAAAAATATATCAGGCGAAAAATTATATAAATTATATTCTAAATATGGAAAAGATGATAAAAAAGGTAATTTTATAACATATAATGAGCGTTGTGAAAAAGAATTTAAAGATTTAGATAAATATTTTATATCGTATAAAAATAGATTTATAATGAAATTAAAGAATAGATATAATAAAGAAATGCAAAAATACAAAGATATTGATACAAAAAGATACTATGGCATACTAAAGAAGAAAAAGAACAGCAATAAGAAATAGTTGTTCTTTTTCTTTTTTTAGTCATTCCATTCAAAATTATTTTCATGTACTATAAGTTTTCCGTCATTTAATAGTTCATTTAAATATTCTAAAGCCCAAGGTTGCAAATAATAATCAAATTCAGTATATCCAACAGAGATGCTAGATCCAATATTAATTATATGTTTACTTTGTAATAAGTTTACAATTGCATTACTTATATCAAAAGTAGTTGATGTATCAAAAGATTTAGTTTTTGAATTATAAAATTTCATTAAATATTGTTTTTCATTTGAACTTATTTTTTTCATCATTTTTCTGAGTTTTTTGTTTAAAGTCTTGTTTTTTATTTTATTATATACATATTGAATTAATGTGGCTATATAATAACAACTTAATACGATAAAAATCAAAGAAATAACAAATTGATAAGTTGATTTAAAAGACAATAAACCAAAATAATTTATAATATTATCAGGAAACAAAGAAAATACGAGAGAAGCCAAATAAATAGTCCCTACAATTATTTTAAAATCTACTTTATTAAATATATTCTTAATTATTTCCTTCATAACTAACCTCCTAGCAATTATTATCTAACCATTTATCAAATTCGTCATAACTTTTCGTTTCATTTCTAATTTCATTCATAAATTTTTTAGCTTCTTTTTTCCAATTTGCATAATCTTTTTTATAAACTTCTATATCATGGTTACGTTTTACCAACATAGCTTTTTTAGCATAAATTTTACGATATTTACCATATACCTTATCATTATCTTGCTTAATTCTTTGAGCAATTTGATTTCCAATATCTTTACAAGTTTGAGAGCCTTTAAATAAATTGTCACAATAACTAACTCTTGGATTATCAGTTATAAAGTATTTACCACAGTTCTTACATTTTTTTATGATGTATTTATTTTCTTCTACAAATTTAAACAATGTAATATAAAGTATGGTATAGACACTAGAACTTGTTGCATCAGTTTCGGCATATACATCAGCAAAATGTTGACCTGTTGTAAAAAATTCTAACAATTTTTCTTCATTGGTTTCAAGATATTCAGGGACAATTTTATAATTGAAAGCATCATTTATTTGAAAATT
>ENA-OPVH01000167-OPVH01000167.1-human-gut-metagenome-genome-assembly--contig:-NODE-167-length-52361-cov-2.337437_pt1 | contig 52361 bp, 44 predicted proteins | sample MGYA00241494_ERZ501980 | MGnify/ENA primary metagenome ERZ501980 (study PRJEB25962, sample SAMEA1964914) | human gut metagenome | biome: human gut; feature: human-associated habitat; material: faeces... | reverse complement strand
TGAAGCGAGGTGATGCCCTATGCGCTATATTGCTGCGGAGGATATTGCCAGGGCAAAGGAAATGGACCTTTTGACTTACCTCCGCAATTATGAACCCCAAGAGCTCGTCCATGTATCCGGAAACACTTACTGCACCAGAGAGCACGACTCCCTGCGAATCAGCAACGGAAAGTGGTGCTGGTTCTCCCAGGGGATCGGCGGCAGATCGGCGCTGGACTATCTCATCAAGGTGAAGGGCATCCCTTTCACGCAGGCAGCAGAAATTATTCTCGGACGGGAGGCAGAAAAGCCTCCCGTTTTCTATTGCCAGAAGGAACGAAGACACACGGAACTGCTGATGCCGGAGCTGTCCGAAACAACAGACCGGGTGGAAAAATATCTGCAAAGTCGTGGGATTCACTCAGTCATCATCCGCTACTGCCTGGAGCATAAGCTGCTTTTTGAGTCGGCAGATTACCACAACGCGGTGTTTGTCGGGTATGACAAGGACGGCAAGGCAAGATATAGCGCTCTGCGCAGCACTGTCAGCAGCTACAAGGGCGAACTGACCGGCAGCGATAAGCACTTCTCTTTTTCCTTAGAGAGAAAACAGAATCCGGAGCACATTCATGTGTTTGAATCCGCCATTGACCTGCTAAGCTTTGCAACCTTGACGCTGCTTGCCGGGCGCGACTGGAAAAGTGAAACCTATTTGTCTTTAGCCGGTGTGTTTCAGGCTAAACGAGAGAATGTTGTGCCGGTGGCCTTGAGCAGATTCCTTGACGAGCACCCATCCGTCCGCAAGATCCATCTGCATTTGGATAACGATGCCGTCGGTCGAGGCGCTGTGAAAGGAATTGTTGGCGGACTGCAAGGAAGGTATCAGGTCTATGACGAGCCGCCCTCCCGTGGGAAAGATGTGAATGACGAGCTGAAAATCCGTGTAGGACTTATGAGAGAAAGAAAGGAGCGGGAACGCACATGAAGATTGCAATTTATCAGATCAACCCGGACCGGGACGAGAACAATGTGGCCTTCTTGAACTATGAAAATCTGGAGCGATTTCAGGGCCCTGCCGCGCTTCGCAGCGAGATCTACGACAAGGTGTTTGAGGGCGAGGTGGAATGTGGCACCCTGGAAGAAGTGTACCAGATGTTCAACCTTGACCATCCGGACGGATATCAGGGTAGGTCCCTTTCCGTTTCGGATGTGGTTGAGGTCGTAGGTGAGGAAAAATCCACCTTCCATTTCTGCGACAGTATCGTCTTTCGGGAAGTGGATTTTGACCCGGATATGACCGAGCCCCTGAAAGAGAAGAAAATCAAAGTGGTGCTCTGTGAACCGGGCAAGGTTGCCAGAGTTGCAGAGATCGGAACGGAGCTTTCCGATTTGCAGAGGGTGGTCGGCGGGCTGATCGAGCCCTATTATCCCTTTGAGGAGCAGGTCTGCATCGTCTGCAACGATGAGGGCAAGTACAACGGCATGCGGCCCTGTCGCGCCATCTACGGAGAAAACAGGGAGATGATGGATATTATCTTTGGCCCGTTTTTCATCTGCGATTGCAGCACGCCGTACTTTGGCTCCCTCAACAAGGAGCAGCTGGAACGCTACACGAAGCAGTTCCAGAATCCGGAGCGCTTCTTTCGTGTCGGCGGGGAAATCAAAGCCGTTCCCTATAAGCCCGAAAAGGACCACGAGCGCTGATGGAGGTGATGACATGAAGATGATTGATGATGTAATCATAATCGGAATCGACAGCGGCTACGGCAATATCAAAACCGCAAACTGCTGCTTCCCGGCAAGCGTTTCCACCTATGCCAAGGAGCCGGTGTTCAAAGAAAATCTGCTTGTCTTTGAAGGCAAGTTTTACCTGATCGGTGAAGGGCACAAGGAGTTCCTTGCGGATAAGACGAAAGATTTGGACTACTATGTGCTGGCGCTTGCGGCCATCGCGCGGGAACTGAATATCCGAAAAATGACCTGCGGCAAAATCAGAATTGCGGCAGGTCTTCCTCTTACTTGGGTCAGTGGTCAGCGGGACGAGTTCAGGGACTATCTCTTGCAGAACAAAGCCGTGGATTTCTCGTTCCGAAATGTCTCCTACCATGTGGAGATCGTAGGCGTGGATGTGTTCCCACAGGGCTTTGCGGCGGTGGCCGACCGGCTTTCTGACTTTCGGGGCGTAAACATGATCTGCGATATCGGAAACGGTACGATGAACATCATGTTCATCAATGACAAAAAGCCGGTTTCCGGGAATATGTTTACGGAGAAATACGGTACACACCAGTGCTTGCTGGCCGTGCGGGAGAATGTCATGCGTGCGCATCACACTACCGTGGACGAGGCGATTATCAACAGGGTGTTCCGTTTCGGTACGGCAGAAATTAAGGAGGATTATCTGAAAACCATTACTGACACGGCTACCGATTATGTGGAGGGCATTTTTCAGAGACTTCGTGAGCACGAGTACAACCCGGAGCTGATGAGGCTGTATGTTCTCGGCGGCGGCAGCTGCCTGATCCGCAACTTTGGTGTGTACGATGCTTCCCGTGTGACCATCAACGATGACATCTGCGCTACGGCAAAGGGGTATGAATATCTCGCTGAGCTGAATGCCCGCAAAGGCAATTCGCGATGAGTTACAAGAGGATCAGTGTGCGTTTCAACATGGATGTAGATGCCGAGCGAAAAGCTTGGGAGATCATCCATGAAAAAGGAAATGGACTTGTCGGCAAAGAGGTTATCAACGCGATCAATACTTCAAGCGAGCTTTCCAATTTGGAAAAGATGATCAGAAAAGTCGTTTCGGAAGAATTGAAGAAAGCCCTGTTTATCCCCTTTGAGCCGGCTGCCCGTAATCCCGAAACAGAAGAATCTGAAACCGAGATACTGGAGTTTCTTGAGACCTTTTAATGGCGCCAATTTGGAGCCATTTTTTCTTGTCCAAACAATCGGTGGCTCCAAAATGGAGCCACTTTGGAATGGAGGTGAAAACGATATGGAAAACGAAAAGCGCGCATTATCCTGGCGGGAGTTCGTGGAGTCCGGCTTTGACGGTCGTGAATATCAGTTCCCTGATTTTGAGGGGACTTTTGCAGCGACGATTGCCTGTAAACGCTGGGATAGGAACAAAAGCCTGTTGGCATATCTTGATTTCGATGACGGAAGAAAGATCATGACATCAGCATGGAGCGAAAAGAACTATTTGGGTTTGGCTGATATTCCTCTGAATACCCGTGTAAGTGTTTCGTTCCAGTTCTCTGCAAAGGGCATTTCGTACCTTAGAAGTGTCGAGGTAATTTGAATCGTGGGGTTGGTGGCATTGTCTTAACAAGCAACGAATCTGTCCGTACAGATTCCGCTTGTCTGGGGCAATGCCCCTGAAACCCCAACGGAAAGGATGAGTATTTTTGAGAAAAAGAAATTGTAGAGTGGAGGTTTGCTTCACAAAGGATGAACTGTCCGTGCTTTCCAAGAAAGCCAAGAAAGCAGGGCTGTCCATCGGCGGCTTTGTTCGCCGCAGCGTAGCAGATAAGGAAATTAAGGAAGCGCCGCCTGCGGATATTCCCCTGCTGCTTCGGGCCATGCGGCAGGCGGGGTACAATCTGGATCAGACCTTGAAGAGATTCAACACCACCAATGTGCCGGATATGCCCCAGTTCAGAAAGGACTTGGAGGGAATCAGAGCCGCCACGAAAATGGTGTCTGATGCGTACACCTCCGATTATCAGTAATGGCGGTTACATCGATCTGGCCCATAAAAGGACGAGTGGACAAGGTCATCAATTACGCCCGCAATCCGGAGAAAACGCATGACAAGGAAAGACTCTCGGAGCTTCATGAAATCGAAGGTGTGGTGGAATATGCTGCCGACGAGATGAAAACCGAGAAAAGAGCCTATGTCACCTGCCTCCATCTCCACAGCGAGGAAACGGCGGCGCAGGAGTTCATGGAGACAAAGCGGCTGATGCATAATGAGGGCGGCAGGTCCTGCTATCACGGTTATCAGTCCTTTAAGGCAGATGAAGTGGACGCAGATACGGCACACAGCATTGGAGTCGCCCTTGCCAGAGAGCTGTGGGGCGACCGCTTCCAAGTGGTGATTGCTACCCACTGCAACACCGGGCATTATCACAATCACTTTGTCATAAACTCCGTTTCCGATGTGGACGGTAAGAAGTTCTATAACTCACCGGCGGATTACAGACGGATGCGGGCGGTCTCCGACCGGCTGTGCCGGGAAGCCAAGATTTCCGTGATAGAGTACCCTGCCAACCGCAGAACCAATTACGGAGAATGGCTGGCCGAAAAGAACGGCAAGCCGACCATGCGCAGCAGAATACGCGAGGATATTGATAGGGCGATCCTCGCCTCGACCACGGAGCGCGAGTTTCTGCGCGTCATGAAGGAAATGGGCTACGAGGTGATTACAAAAACGCCGAAGGGCTCGCCGAGGGTCCATCCCATTGTAAGGATCGTGGACGGCGGGAGAAACTTCCGCTTGGATAAGCTAGGAGAATACTACGAGCTGGATTCCATCAAGCAGCGGATTCAGAACAACTACCGCCGCAAGACGCCCTTCCCCGAGGTGGCGGAGGACACGAAAGCGCCCTATTACCAATACAAGGAGAAAGCAAAGAAGGCCACCGGCCTTTACGCCCTGTACCTATATTACTGTTATGAGCTTCACATCATCGTGCATAAGCCGACATCTGTAAAAAAGGTGTCGGCATTTTTGCGTGAGGATGTGACGAAGCTCGACAGATACATTGCTCAAGCGGATTTCCTTGCCAAAACAGGAATTGAAACTGTGGAGGCCCTTTCTGGCTATAAAGCCGAAAAGGAAAAGCAGGCGGAATCTTTGATGCAACAGCGCACGGGACTGAAGAATGAACTGAAGCGGCACATAAGAAAAGAAGATTTCCAAAGTGCCGAAGCAACCAGAGCCCGGATCGCGGAGCTGACCACAGAGCTGAAAACCTGCCGGAAGGAAATCACGCTGTGCTCCGACATTGCTGATCGGTCGGAACAGGTTCGTAAGAATCTTGAGCAAATCGAGCAGCAGAAAATCGAACGAAAGGAGAAAGCGGAAAATGAGTTACTCGTCAGGAGAAGCAGCCGAGCAGGTCGTGAGGATGACGCTCAACGGCGTTGAGGTGGCTGCAAAAATCAGTGGGAAAGCCGCTGAGCGTTTGGCAGTGCTGCTTTATGCGGTGCTGAAGGACCAGAAAAAGACGCGCGGGAAAACACGGCTCAACAGTATGCTCCGCAGCGGAAAGGAACTCAAGGTTTTTGCCATTGGTGACAGAGACTTGGAAAAGTTCTGCCGTGAAGCGAAGAAATACGGCATCCTGTATTGCGTTTTGAAGGACAAAACGGCGAACGACGGCCACACCGATGTGTTTGTCCGCGCAGAGGACGCCAGCAAGATCAACCGCATTTTTGACCGCTTCGGCATTGCTACCGCAGACATCGGCTCGGCGCGCACCGAAATCGTCAAGGCACAGAAGGAACAGAAGAACGCGGACATTCCAGTCCCCGACCGCAACACCACGGAAAAGGACAAGGAGGAAGCCTTCCTGGATGCGCTTCTTACCCCTGCACCCAATAAGGAGGAGGCGCAAACGCAAAACCCCACGCAAGGCCCGGCTGCGAAATCCCGTCCGTCCGAGCCTACATCAAATCAGCGCGAGAAAGCCGTCAGGGGTATCTCTGATCCAACGGAACGCTCCCGCCCATCTGTCCGGCAGGAAATGAAGGAGATCCGGGATGAGCAGAAACAGAGGACGAGCTCCGCGCAGAAAACCAAGGATACCCCCAGCAGAATCTCTGAACACAAGCCTGTACCGAAAAAGAAAAAAGACAAGGAGAGATGACCATGGCAAACTATGATGATATTTTCAATGCCTCCGCGCAGAAGGATGCGGAGGATAAGAGCTTTGTTTCCTTCGACAAGGATGCGTGGGCTACGCAGAAAAAGCAGGAGCGCGAGAGCGCTTTTGCCATGATTGATGAGACTGCACAGCGCATGGCAAATGACGGTGGCCTTTTCCAATCCTATCTGGATGTGCAGGCGCGTTTTGACCGCTACTCTGTGGGCAATGCGGTTCTAATCACCGCCCAGAAAGCCGATGCCACCCAGCTTTCGGATTTTAAGGGCTGGAAGAATAACGGCGTGTTCATCAAAAAGGGCGAAAGCGGAATCGTATTGCTGGAACCCGGCGAGGAATATACCAAGGAGGACGGCACCGTGGGTGTCAGCTACAACTCCAAAAAGGTATTCGACATTTCCCAGACGACCGCAAAGGTCAAGGACCGGCCCGCGATGAAGCGGGACGAACGGCTGCTTCTGAAAGCCATCATCCACAATGCACCTTGCCCCATCGAGATCAGCCAAAAGCTGCCGGAGAACATCAACGCGGTATATCGTCCCGACGACAAGAAAATCTATGTTAGACCTGGGCTGGAGGCCGGTGACATTTTTCGCGGCATTTCTCAGGAGCTTGCTCACGCGCATCTGGACGACGGCGCATATAAGCGCAGCGACCATGCCTTTACCGCCTACTGCGTGTCGTATGTGCTCTGCAGCCGGTACAATGTGCCGAAGGATATGTTCCGATTTGACCGACTTCCCGAAGGATTCTCTACGATGGATGCCCGCAGTGTGAGAAACGAGCTGTCCAAGATCAGAGATGTGGCCAATGAGATCTCGTCCGACATGGCGAAGGTGCTGGACAAGAGCATGAAGCCCAAGGAATGCAGGGATGAAGCGAGATAAGGAGGTGCCCCAATATGGCTGAGGAAAAGAAAGTCGTCACGCTGGACGATTTTGAGCAGCGTCTGATGGTCAGCGGCCTGATGGATTTCCGGAACGATCTTCTCCGGGACGAAAAGCCCACAGAAGACATTAACGATTTGATCCTGAAGGTCATTGATGCCCCAACAAAGAAAGAGAAACGGAGAGCCGACCGTGAGGCAAGATAAGCTCTCCAAGCAGAATGTGATCCTTTATCTTTGCGGCATAATTCCGGTTGTGTGGCTCGGCCTGTTGATTGCTCCCTGCTTAAAGGATGGATTGCCCGGACTGGTTCAGCAGTTCGGATCGGTGATGCAAAACCCATTCCAGATACAGCTTTGTGAGGACAGTGTAAAAACTGTCCTCACTTTGCTTTTGGTGTACGGGATCGCCATCGGCGTCTATCTCTCCACGGAGCACAATTACAGACGGCGAGAAGAGCACGGATCGGCCAAGTGGGGCACGGCTGGTTCGGTCAACAAGAAATATGCCAACAAGGATAAGACGGAAAACAAGCTGCTGACGCAAAATGTCGCCATCGGCCTGGACGGAAGAAAGCACCGCAGAAACCTGAATGTACTTGTATGCGGCGGTTCCGGTGCAGGTAAAACACGCTTCTACGCCAAGCCCAACATTATGAATGCGAATACTTCTTTCGTTGTGCTTGACCCAAAGGGTGAGCTTCTCCGGGATACCGGCCATCTGCTGGAGGAGAAGGGCTATGAGATCAAAGTCCTTGACCTCATTGATATGGAGAAAAGCCATTGCTACAACCCATTCGTGTATATCAGCAGCGATGATGATATTCAGCGGCTTACCACAAACCTCTTTAAGAACACAACGCCCAAAGGCTCACAGACACAGGACCCGTTCTGGGATCAGACGGCAGCGATGCTGCTCAAGGCCCTTGTCTGCTATCTCCATTATGAGGCTCCGCCCGATGAGCAGAACTTCTCCATGGTCATGGAGATGATCCGAGCCGGCGATGTAAAGGAGGACAACGAGGAGTATCAATCTGTTCTCGATGAGCTTTTTGAGAGATTGGAGGAACGGAACCCGGAGCATATCGCCCTCAAGTATTATCGGGCGTATCACTCCGGCAGCGCTAAGACGCTGAAATCCATCCAGATTTCCCTTGTCTCCCGTTTGGAAAAGTTCAATCTGGATTCGCTGGCCGGCATTACCCAATGCGATGAAATGGATTTGGGGCAAATCGGCGAAAAGAGAACGGCGGTATTTGCTGTAATTCCCGATAATGACAGCTCCTTCAATTTCATCTTGGGTATGCTTTATACCCAGCTGTTTCAGCAGCTCTACTATCAGGCCGACTCCGTTCACGGCGGCAGATTGCCCGTGCATGTGCATTTCGTAATGGACGAGTTTGCCAATGTCGCTCTGCCGGATGAGTTTGATAAGCTCCTGTCCACCATGCGAAGCCGTGAGATTTCCGTTTCCATCATCATTCAGAACCTTGCGCAGTTGAAAGCTCTGTTTGAAAAGCAATGGGAAAGTATTGTGGGCAACTGCGATGAGTTTCTGTATCTTGGCGGTAACGAGCAGAGTACCCATGAGTATGTTTCCAAGCTGCTGGGCAAGGAGACCATCGATACGAATACCTACGGACGGTCTCGCGGCAGAAACGGAAGCTATTCCACCAACTATCAGCTTGCCGGGCGAGAGCTGATGACACCTGACGAAGTGCGTATGCTGGATAACCGGTACGCACTTCTTTTTATACGCGGAGAGCGCCCCATCCGGGATCTCAAGTATGACATCCTTCATCATCCCAATGTGGCGCTTACGACGGACGGTTCCGCACCGGCCTATACTCACGGCGAAGATACCCGAAGTATTGCTTCCATGGCGTTCAGCTTCGACAAGAAGGCTGTCAAAAACGCCGAAAAGCTGGAGGCAGAAAAGCACGAATTCTTGCTCTACTCGGAAGAGGAGCTGGAAGAACTACTTGATGAAAAGGAGAAAAAAGACAATGAAGAAACTTAATGCAAAGAAGAAAACCAACAAGCCGGAAATCCCCGGCAAGGTCAAGAAGGGCTACCGCATTTATGTGATGGCGGGCCTCGCTCTTACGCTTACCATGAGCATGGGCGTGACCGCCTTTGCCGCAGGCGACCCCATTACCGTCGTCAACAACCTCAGCGACTTTATCTTCGGCCTCATCCGTGCGGTCGGCCTGATTCTGCTTGGCTGGGGCATTGTGCAGGTCGGTCTCAGCTTCCAGTCCCACGATCCGAGCCAGCGTTCCAACGGTTTCCTGACACTGGCCGGCGGTGTCGTCATCACCTTTGCAAAGGAAATCCTCAACCTCATCGTCGGCTGATCCGGTTTCCGAAAAAGGGGCGGTCGCAAAGACCGCCCCGAAGGGAGGGGTAACGAATGTCGGATAACTGGATTGTGCAGAATCTGGAAAATGCACTGGAAGTCTGGAACGATAAGCTGTCGGAGATCTGGCAGCTGATCACGCAGTCACCGCAGACATTCAAAGGCGGCTCGATTTGGTCGATTATTTGCAGCATCCACGGAGCGCTGCAGGCCATCGGCTATGCTCTGCTGGTTCTGTTCTTTGTGGTGGGAGTCGTAAAGACCTGCGGCTCCTTTGCCGAGCTGAAAAAGCCGGAGCACGCGGTGAAGTTGTTCGTCCGTTTTGCGATTGCTAAGGGCCTGATTACCTACGGCATGGAGCTGATGATGGCGATTTTGGAGATAATTCAGGGCGTGGTCAGTACGATTATGAATTCTGCCGGATTTGGGAGCCCACAGGCCTCGGTGCTGCCGCAGGAGATCATCACAGCGGTGGAGGATTGCGGCTTCTTTGAGTCTATCCCCTTGTGGGCGGTAACGCTGATCGGCGGCCTGTTCATTTGGGTGCTGTCCTTCGTGATGATTCTGAGTGTATATGGCCGCTTTTTCAAAATGTACATGTACACCGCACTTGCGCCGGTTCCTCTTTCGTCCTTTGCCGGAGAACCTACGCAGAACATCGGCAAGAGCTTTCTGAAAAGCTATGCGTCGGTATGCCTGGAGGGAGCGATCATCGTTCTGGCCTGCATCATCTTCTCTGTGTTTGCTTCCAGCCCTCCGGTTGTCGATCCGGATGCAGCGGCAGCTTCTATGGTATGGAGCTACATCGGTGAGCTGATTTTCAATATGCTCATTCTGGTCGGCGCAGTGAAGATGGCAGACCGGCTTGTGAAGGAGATGATGGGCATCTAACTTGAGATCGGGGAGTAAAAATCAAGAATTTTGATTTTTGATGCTGCATTTCTTAGAGAGTGATGGTATACTATAGGCGAAATATGCGGAGGTGATCTTGATGCTGATCGAATTTCGCTTCAAAAACTATCGATCTTTTCGGGATGAGGCGGTGCTTTCCATGGAAGCAACCGGACTGAGTTCTTTCAGAAGCTGCCTAGTTCCGCTGTCGTCTACAGTAAAGCTGCTTCCTGCCATTGCGATTTACGGCAAAAACGGCGGAGGTAAAAGTAATGTGATTCGCGCCTTTTGGTTGGCTGTACAGTTTGTCCGAAATGCGCAGAGAACGCAGCACGAGCGCGCCGCGATTCCGGTCAATCCGTTTGCGCTGAATGACTACTCCAAGGATGAACCTACGGAGTTTGCATTTGAGTATACTTCTGGCGGCGTGAAGTATTGGTATAGTTTTGCCGCTACGCGCGAAAAGATTTATGCAGAGTATCTCTACCATGCGCCAAAGGGGCAGAAAGCTTTGGTGTTCAAGCGTACAGAGCAGCACTTCGATTTCACGGAGGATAAATCAAAGCGAACACTGATCGGCGAAATGGTTGCTGAAAACCAGCTGTTCTTCTCGGTGGCGTGCACCATGAACGATGCGGCTTGTGTTGCTGCAATGCGGTGGTTCCGGGATCAGGTGTTCTTTTCACGGGACTATTCTGATATTCCGCGGCAGTTGATCGAGTATTCGGAAGATAAGAATATGCTGAGGGCAATTTCAGATTATGCAAAGGCAGCAGACTTGGGCATCTTGGATATGCAGTTTGAGTTCAACAGCAATGAGATTCAAGATGATGAAAGCCTGCCGGATAACATCCCGGAGGGGATCAAGGCTGCACTGGTACAGTTTATGCATGCCCTTGCTGAAACCTCCAACAATGGAGAGGTGCACTTGAAAATGGGTGAGGTTTCCGCCAAGGCCAGCCACCAGGGCGAAAACCGTGATGGGCGGAAGGCGACTTATTCGCTGGAACTTTCTGATGAGTCGGACAGTTCCAGAAAGCTGATGGCACTAGCTCCTGCAATCGAGTCTGCGCTGCATACCGGCGGCATCTTTCTGGTGGATTCGCTAGAGCGTGAGCTTCACCCCTTGCTGGTGGACAATATCATTGCAAAGTTCCAAAGCAAGGTCACAAATCCAAATGGCGCACAGATCGTTTTTACGACACACAATACGGAGCTGATGAATCTGGAACTGCTGCGAAAGGACCAGCTGTATTTTGTCGATAAGCGTGACAAAGATGGTGCTTCTGAGTTGTATACGATCAGCGAGTTTTCCACCCGCACGACGGAGAATATCCGCAAAGGGTACCTTGTCGGCAAATACGGTGGAATACCGAATATCCAGATAGAAGAAGCTGAATAATGTTGCTTGAAGTGCCATGGGAGAAATCCGATGGCACTTTTTCTGCCTAATAAACATGTAGGGAACTTTTGGCTGTGTGTTTCCACAGTAAAGTTCCCTACACAAGACTTTGACGCCTTCCGGAAGGAGGGCGTTTTTCTTATCTGAAACAGAAGGAGGTATCCTCTTGGAGGTCAAAATCAATAGAGAGATTCGGAACTATACCGAGTCTATGTTTTTCGGACTGTCCCTCAGACAGTTCGTTTTTTCTTTACTGGCTGTTGGCGTTGCGGTGCTTTTGTACTTTGTTTTGAAACCCTATGTGGGAACGGAGACGGTTTCGTGGATGTGCATCCTCGGTGCCGCTCCCTTTGCGGCAATGGGCTTTGTGAACTACAACGGCATGACCGCAGAGCAATTTGTGTGGGCTTGGCTCCGCAGCGAAATGCTGGAGCCCAAGCAGATCAAATTCGAGCCGGTGAATATCTACTACGAGGCATTGAAGGACGCGATCGATGAACATGAAAAGGAGGTTTCCAAGCACAATGATTAAGAGTATCAAAGCGATCCTTGCACAGGACAAGGAAAAGTTTAAGGTTCCGAGAAAAGTGCAGGACCTTATTCCGATCAAGAACATCTGGCCGGATGGCATTTTCAAGGTTGGGAATAAGTTCTCTAAGTCCTTCCGATTCTCGGACATCAACTATCTGGTGGCAAGCCGTGAGGATAAAGAGAGCATGTTTCTGACATACTCGGAGCTTCTGAACAGCTTGGACAGCGGAGCTACCACGAAGATCACCATCAACAATCACAGGCTAAACAGGTCTGATTTTGAGGAATCCATCCTGATGCCCATGAAGCAGGACGGGCTGGATGAGTACCGCAAAGAGTATAACGATATGCTCTTGGACAAAGCGACCGGAGCAAACGGAATCACGCAGGAAAAGTATATTACCATCACCGTGGCCAAGAAGGACATCGAGGAAGCGAGGGCATATTTTTCGAGAATCGGAGCGGATTTGACCGCCCATTTTGCCAATCTGGGCTCCAAGTGTGTGCCCCTGAACGCCGTTGAGCGGCTGCGCATTCTCCACGACTTTTATCGCCCCGGTGATGAGGCGGCATTCTCGTTTGATATGAGCCGGAAGGCGCGTCTGGGGCATGATTTCCGTGACTACATCTGCCCGGACAGCATAGAGCGCACGGCGGATCATATCAAGCTGGGCGAGAAATATGCCAGAGTGCTTTTCCTCAAGGACTACGCCAGCTATATCAAGGACAGCATGTTCTCGGAGCTGACCGAGCTAAACCGCAATCTCATGCTCTCCATTGATGTGATTCCCATTCCCACCGATGAAGCCGTCCGTGAGGTGGAGCGCCTCTTGCTGGGCGTGGAAACGAACATCACCGGCTGGCAGAGAAGGCAGAATCAGAACAACAATTTCTCCGCTGTGGTTCCCTACGACATGGAGCTTCAGCGCAAGGAATCCAAAGAGTTTTTGGACGACCTAACCACCCGTGACCAGCGCATGATGTTTGCGGTGGTCACAATGGTGATTACCGCAGACACCAAGGAGCAGCTGGATCTGGATACAGAAACGGTGCTGTCTACGGCGAGAAAGCACATGTGCCAGATGGCGACGCTGAAGTATCAGCAGACGGATGGGCTGAATACGGTGCTCCCCATCGGTACGCGAAAAATCAATGCCTTCCGAACTCTCACCACAGAGAGCCTTGCGGTACTGATGCCCTTCAAAGTGCAGGAGATCATGGACAAGGGCGGCATTTACTTCGGTGAAAATGCCATTTCCCACAATCTCATCATGTGCAACAAGGCAAATCTTCTGAACCAGTCCGCATTTCTGCTCGGTGTCCCTGGCTCCGGTAAGTCGTTCTCGGCAAAGGAGCTGATCACCTTCCTCATTCTGAATACCAACGATGATATTCTGATCTGTGACCCCGAGGGAGAATACGCGCCGCTTATTGAAGCCATGGGCGGTCTCGGCTCAGTGATCCGCGTATCTGCCGGCGGCAGAGACAGGCTCAACGCCATGTACATGGTGGACGGGTACGGTGAAAACAACCCCATTGTTGTAAAGTCTGAGTTCATCATGTCCCTCATCGAGCAGATCGACAAGAAGGGCGTCGGCCCGCAGCACAAGTCTATCATCGACCGCTGCATCACCAATGTGTACCGCAATGCGGTGGACACCGGGACGATTCCCACTCTCTGCACCCTCCGCGATATGCTGCTGGAGCAGCCTGAACCTGAAGCGAAACAGATCGCGCTGTCCCTTGAGCTCTACACCACCGGTTCTCTGGACATCTTCGGCAAGCAGTCCAATGTGGACCTCGATAAGCGTGTCGTGGTGTTCGACATTCACGGTCTCGGCTCCCAGCTCAAGCCCACCGGCCTGCTGGTGATCACGGACACCATGCTCAACCGCGTGACGCTGAACTGGAAGAAGGGCAAGCGCACCCATGTCTTTATTGACGAGTTCCATGTGGTGTTCGAGAACGAGTTCTCGGCGCAGTTCTTCAACTCCGCATGGCGGCAGTTCCGTAAGCGCAACGCCTACCCCACGGCGATCACGCAGAATGTGGAGTATCTGCTGGATTCCGTTCAGGCCAGCACCATGCTTTCCAACTCGGAATTTGTGGTCATGCTGAATCAGGCTGCCTCCGACAGAGGGCAGCTTGCCAAGCTCCTGAACATCTCCAATGAGCAGATGAGCTATATCACCAATGCCGACGCCGGCTGCGGACTGATCAAATACGGCTCTGCGCTGGTACCCTTTATCAATCGGTTCCCGCAGGATACCAAGCTCTATCAGCTTATGACCACGCGCCCCGGCGAGGGCAAATTTGCAAGAGGACGGGATTGACCCCGTCCTCCATTCTTTTGGGAGGAATACAAAATGAAAAAGAAAACCCTTGGAATCATCATCGTTTCCGTACTCGGCGCGGCAGCGATCTTTTGCAGTGCCATGTTTACGCATCAGTATCTGGATGCGAAGAACAGCAAGGCGGCATTTGACGATCTGACCAATCTGATTACGGAAATCGACGAGCCGCAGAAGGACACCGAAGCGGAGGAAGCCGATCTGAGTGCAGAAGAACTGGCGGCAGCAGAGGCGGCGCAGGCCCGTGAAAAGTATGCGGCGCTGTTTGCGCAGAACAACGACTTTATCGGATGGATCAGAATTGATGGTACGAATGTCAATTACCCCGTCATGCAGACTCCGAACAAGCCGGACTTCTATCTGAAGCGCAGCTTTGATAAATCATACAGCGACTACGGTGTTCCGTACATCGACGAGGCCTACATGACCGGGATCAGCAACAACCTTGTGATTTACGGCCATCACATGAACGACGGCTCTATGTTTGCCGACCTCTGTAAATACACCGACGCCGATTTCTGCAAGGAGCATCCGGAGATTGCCTTTGAAACGCTCTCCAACCTCGGCAAATATGAGGTCGTTGCCGCCTTCAAATTCAACACGAACCGTGAGATCTTCAAGTACAACGAATACACGCTGATGGATGAGGACCAGTTCGACGAGTTCATGGAGAATGTCCGCGCAAGACAGCTCTATGACACGGGCGTTACTGCCGAATACGGAGATCAGCTTTTGACCCTTTCCACCTGCGAATATACCTATCCCGACGGTCGCTTTGTTGTCGTAGCGAAGAAGGTGTGAACTGCCTGCTTTGAGAGGAGGCGATGGCTTTGAGCAGGATAAAAACAAGAGAGAGCGTTAAGGATATCAAGGTTCTTGACAAGGCGGCTGTTGTCTCCGAGCGCATGAAGACAGCGCTCGTCCGTTCCAAGGATCAGGCGGAAAACCTGATGGACGATGGACAGATTTCTCCGTCCGAGTATGCGGAGGATAAAATCCGCTATGCCGCTGAGGATGTTACCGATCAGGTCTGGCACGAGGTTTCCGGCCAAACGAAAAAAGCCATTGAAAGAGGCAAGGAGGCGCACCGGGAGCACCGCAATGAAAAGCGCATCCACAAAAATGAAGAACGGGTTCGCCGCTATGAGGAGGAGCTGCGTAGGGGCGCGCCAAGCAGAACGCCGCGAGAGGAGGCTGCACGGCAGGCAGCGCGGCAAAATACGGAGGCCACACGGACAAGCATCCGGAGCAGACGAAACCAGACCATCAAATCTGCGGAGCGTACTGAACGCACCATCAAGCAGTCTGTTCGTTCTGCCGGGAAACAGACCGTAAAAGCCGGTGCAAAGGGAACGGTAAAGTCAACGGAGAGGGCCGTAAAGACTGCGGAGAAAACCTCCAAGGCTGCTATCAAAACTGCAGAGGCAACAGCGAAGGCAACGCAAAAGGCAGCGGCAGCGGCTGCAAAGGCTGCACAGAAAGCGGCGGAGATTGCCCGCCAGACTGCCATAGCCGCCTACAAAGCGGCTGTTGCGGCGGCGAAAGCTGTTGCGGCGGCAATCAAGGCCATCGCAGCGGCGATGAAAGCACTGGTTGCGGCTATCGCTGCCGGTGGCTGGGTTGCGGTCGTGGTCGTCGTGGTTATCTGTCTTGTTGCCTTGATCGCCTGCTCTTGCTTTGGTATTTTCTTTTCAAGCGAGGATACCGGCTCAGAAAAGACGATGCGGCAGGTCATTCAGGAAATCAACATGGATTACCAGAACGAGTTGGATGCCATCAAGTATTTCGTTGAATACGATGCGCTTGAAATGTCCGGTTCTCGGGCCGTGTGGCCAGAGGTGCTGTCGATCCATGCCGTCAAGACGACCTCCGATCCGGATAATCCCCAGGAGGTAGCAACGATCACTCCGGAAAAGGAACAGCTTCTGAAGGAACTGTTTTGGGAGATGAATGAGATCACCCATCGGACGGAAACAAGGACAGAGACGGTCATTGTGGAGACGGACGACGGCAACGGCAATATTCTTGAGGAAGAGGTACAGGAGACGATTACGACGCTCTATATTACTGTCAGCCACAAGACGGCGGATGATATGGCTGCGCAGTACGGTTTCAATGAGGATCAAAAGCAGCAGCTTGCAGAACTGCTTGCGCAGGACAGCAGCATGTGGGCGGCGGTGCTTTACGGAATCTACGGAGTGGATGACCAAATCGTTGCCGTGGCGCTGTCGCAGGTGGGCAATGTGGGCGGAGAGCCCTATTGGTCATGGTACGGCTTCGGCAGCCGCGTGGAGTGGTGCGCCTGCTTCGTCAGCTGGTGTGCGAACGAATGCGGCTATATCGACACCGGTGTCATTCCCAAGTTCGCAGGCTGTGTCAACGGCGTCCAGTGGTTCCGGGAGCGTGGGCAGTGGGCAGATAACTCTATGGAGCCCTCGCCCGGCATGATTATCTTTTTCGATTGGGACAACAAGGGCAGCTCTGGCCCGCAGGACGGCCAAGCCGATCATGTTGGCATCGTCCAGAAAGTCGAAAACGGCGTTGTCTACACCATCGAGGGCAACTCCGGCGATAGCTGCCGCGTCAATCAGTACCCGGTTGGCTATTATGAAATTCTCGGATATGGCGTAGTCGCCTACTAAGCAGAACACGGTGTCACCCTTCGTCGGGTGGCACCGTGTTTTTTTCATTTTCGCAGGCCCTTCGCCAGTGCGATCAAATTATCCAGTTGCTCATTGCTCAACCCTTTTGCGATAGAGTAAAGCTCGTTTGCTTTCGAAGGGCTGGCTGCATCTATGTCAAAGAAGTCTTTGGGCGATATCCCGAGATATTCACAAATGTAAAATATCCCGGAAAGTGACGGCATGGATTTTCCGCTTTCAATGTTGTTGATATAACCGGGATTTTGTCCCATGGATAGGCTCATATCACGGGCAGAAACGCCCTTTTCCTCCCGGAGCTTTGCCAAACGCAAGGAGAAATCTTTCTCAGTCATTAACCACTCACCGCCCTTTATTATATTGTAGCCTATAAGTGCAGAAATAATATTTGTTCACAGGCTGCAATTACGTTGCGGTAATGGTTTATAGATGTTATTATATTGACAGGTGGTGGTTATCAGATGATAGACATGGAATCCAGAACGGCTTGTTTCACCGGACATCGGGAATTGCCGACAGATGATCTGCCCGAAATTTCCAAGCGCTTGGAGGGCACTTTGGTCAAGCTGATTGAGCAAGGCTATCGCTATTTCGGCGCAGGTGGTGCCTTGGGATTTGATACTCTGGCAGCGCAGGTTGTCCTCCGCTTGAGGGAGCGTTATCCGCAGATCCGGCTGATTCTTGTGTTGCCGTGCCTTAACCAAACTCGGGGCTGGCCACAAGCGGATATCGACGCCTACGAAGAAATCAAGCGCTGCGCAGATAAGGTGACTTACACCTCGGAGCACTATTTTCGGGGCTGTATGCAGAAACGCAATCGGCATCTTGCGGATAACAGCAGCGTCTGCATTTGCTATCTGACGAAACCCACCGGCGGCACGGCCTATACCGTGAACTATGCCCGCCGTAGCGGCCTGCGGATCATCAATATCGCAGGCCCAGATAGCTTGTAAGAGTGCCTTGTACGCAAATAAGCCTCCCGAATTGCCTTTCCATAGGTAAACGGTTCGGGAGGCCTTTTCAGGTGATGGTCAAAATCGACACCATAGCTGCTGTTTTTGCGGAATTTGCTCGTATTCTGTTGTAATTTCGGAGGCGTTATGGTAGAATATATTCTGTAAAGTTATAAGCACTTTGGGAGATTTTATTTTCAACAGGAGGAACCCATGACGGTCCGTTATGACAAACTTTGGATTTTGCTGATCAAGAACAAAATGAAAAAAGGCGAGCTGGCCAAGGCTGCGCACCTGTCGTCCCATACCATGACCCAGTTGAACAATAACCGCCTCGTCTCCATGTCTGTCATGCTCCGATTGTGTAAGGTGTTCCATTGTGACATTGGGGATGTCATGGAAGTGGTCGAAGACGAGTGAAATTTTGTAAAGAATTGATGCGGTATAAATGGCTATGTGAATGGTGGCCAACACAAGTGGCATAGCAACGATGCTCTATAACCTCCCCGGAGCACATGCATATCTGTTTATAGTATGGCTAATTTGGAAAGCAGAACCTGACAAACGTAGGAGGAACTAATATGGCAACTACTTTTAACGAAGATAACACCATTGAGCAGATGATTATTTCAACCCTGAAAAGCAACGGTTGGAAGTATATCCCTGCCGAGGAGCTCCCTCGTATGCATTCGGATGTGCTGGTCGAGCCTATGGTGAAAGAAGCCCTGATTAGATTAAACCCCGAAATCGCAGAGGACCCGTCTCGTGCAGATGAGGTCATATATAAACTGAGAACTGTTATCCTCTCCGTTCAGCCCCACAACCTCGTTACCCAGAACGAGGTTTTCAAGAAGATGATATTTGAGGAAAACTCCTATCCCTTCGGCAAGGATGGCCGTATGGTACCTATTCGTTTTTTCGGAACAATGCGTAAAGAGGACCTTGCTCTAAACGAATACGTCGTCACAAATCAGTGGGTATACCCGCAGGCCGAAGGTGGAAAGCGACTCGATATTGTTCTCCTTATTAATGGTTTCCCGATTGCCGTTGGTGAGCTTAAGACTCCCGTCCGCAGCGCAATCACATGGCTGGACGCTGCCGGTGACATCTCCGCTTACGAGAAAAGCATCCCTGCTATGTTCGTAACGAATGTGTTCAACTTCGCTACCGAAGGGAAATGCTATCGATACGGTTCTATTAACATGCCCATTAACATGTGGGGCCCGTGGCATACAGCAACCCACAAAGCTGAGGGCGGCCTTGCTGATGTGAAGATCAGCATCGAAGATATGATTACGCCTGAAAAGGTAATGGACATCTTCCAGTTCTTCACCATGTTTGCAACGGACAAAAAGTATCGCAAATACAAAATCATCTGCCGCTATCAGCAATTTGAAGGTGCAAATATGATCGTCGACCGTGTTGTGGCCGGGTATCCTAAAAAAGGCCTGATCTGGCATTTCCAAGGTTCCGGAAAGTCGCTGCTGATGGTGTTTGCAGCTCAGAAGCTGCGTATGATTCCAGAACTCAAGAATCCGACAGTGGTTATTGTGGACGACCGCATTGACCTTGAGACACAGATTACTGCCACGTTCAACGCTTCCGACATTCCTAATCTTACAAGTGCAGCCACGAAGGAAGAATTGCTTTCCTTCTTCCGTGGCGATATGCGTAAAATACTCATCACTACCATCTTTAAGTTTGGTGAAGTCAGCGGCGAACTTAATGCTCGTGACAACATCATCGTTATGGTCGACGAAGCACACAGAACTCAGGAAGGCGACCTCGGTGAAAAGATGCGTATGGCCCTTCCGAATGCATTCTTCTTCGGCTTGACAGGTACTCCTATCAATCGTGTGGACAAGAACACCTTTGCCACATTTGGTGCTGAAGAGGATCGTACCGGGTATATGAGCCGTTACTCCTTCTCCGATTCTATTCGTGACGGTGCAACACTGCCACTTCACTTTGAGCCCGTTCCTGTTGAGCTTCACGTGGACAAGGACAAGCTGGATCGTGAATTTGATGCCATGACTGACGAGGCCGGTCTTTCAAGAGACGAAAAGAATGAACTGTCCCGCCGAGTCAATATGAAAGCCATCATGTATAACCCGGCCCGTATTCGTAAGGTGTGCGAGCATATTGCCAAACACTTCAAGGAAAAGATCGAGCCTAACGACTATAAAGGTCAGGTAGTTGTATATGACCGTGAATGCTGCCTGATGTACAAGGCCGTCCTTGATGAGCTCCTCGGAGAAGATGCTACCACCATTGTCATGGATACGAATAATGACAAAGAAGATCGCTATAAGAAATACCGCCGTGACCGTGATCAGGAAAGCAAAGTTCTTGATTATTTTCGTGATCCTCACAGCCCTCTTAAGCTCGTTATTGTTACCGCAAAGCTGCTGACCGGATTTGATGCTCCTATTCTTCAGGTGATGTACCTTGATAAGCCTATGAAGGACCACACTCTCCTTCAGGCCATCTGCCGCACTAACAGAACCTATGATCAAGGTAAAACTCATGGCCTAATCGTTGACTATATTGGCATCTTTGACGATGTGGCAAAGGCTCTCGACTTCGATGAAAACAGCATGCGACGCATCATCACAAACATCGAAGAAATCAAAAAGCAGCTTCCTGCCCTTCTCAAAAAGTGCCTGAGCTATTTCATGGGCATCGACAGAACCGTCGAAGGCTGGGAAGGTTTGATGGCAGCGCAGGAATGTCTCCCGACAAACAAAGAGAAGGACGCTTTCGCTGCAGACTATCGTGTATTGAATCGTGCGTGGGACGCTCTTTCTCCCGATGGTTTCTTGAATCCCTACAAGGTAGACTATCAGTGGCTTTCCCGTGTTTATGAATCGGTCAAGCCGACTGATGGCCGTGGCGGGTTGATTTGGGCCTCTCTGGGTGCAAAGACCATCGAGCTGGTCCACCAGAATGTCACCGTCGGAGAGGCTGATGAGGACATGGATATCCTCTCTATGGACGCCGACCTTATTGATGACTTTTTGGAGAAACAGAAAGACTTGAAGAAGACCACTAAGAAGGTCGAAATTAACCTTGTCGCTAAAATTCTGAAGCATGCCAACGAACCGAAGTTTGTGCATCTTGGTGAGAAACTGGAAGCTCTGCGTGAAAAGCATGAGCAAGGCCTCATCACCAGCATTGAGTTCCTGAAGCTCCTGCTCGAACTTGCAAAGGAAGCGGCACAGGCAGAAAAAGAAGTTGTGCCGGAGCAGGAGATCGACAAAGGCATCGCAGCGCTTACCGAACTCTTTAATGGAATCAAGAATAAGAGCACACCAGTTATCGTCGAGCGCATCGTGGCAGATATCGACAGCATCGTTAAAATCGTCCGCTTTGATGGTTGGCAGAGTACGACCGCCGGTAAGCAGGAAGTCAAGAAAGCTCTGCGTAGCGTGGTCTGGATCAAGTATAAGATCAAAGACAAAGAGGTCTTCGATAAGGCCTACAACTATATCGAGCAGTATTATTAATCCTTTGGAAAGCGAGGTTTTTAGATGATTGGTGCAATAATTGGTGACATCGTCGGATCACGCTTCGAGTGGGATAACCACCGGTCAAAGGATTTCGACCTGCTCACTCACAAATGCTTCTTTACCGACGATTCCGTGATGTCTCTGGCTGTCTGCGATGCCCTCATGAAATGCCAAGGGGACTACAGCGACTTGGGCGAGCAGGCTATACGCTCCATGCAGAGTGTTGGACGTTCGTATCCCCACTGTGGATACGGCGGATCATTCCAACGCTGGATGTACTCTGACAATCCAGAATCCTATAACAGTTACGGCAACGGGGCCGCAATGCGGGTCAGCGGATGCGGTTACGTTGGAAGAACTATTGATGAAGTTAAGCAGCTTTCAAGATCTGTTACCGAAGTGACCCATAATCATCCGGAGGGTATAAAAGGAGCCGAAGCTACCGCCGTAGCTGTATTCCTTGCCCGGACCGGAAAGAGCCTGATTGAGATACAGGATTACATTATAAAGAACTACTATCCGTTGGGCTTTACCCTTGACAGCATCCGTGAGACCTATTGGTTTAACGAGACCTGTCAGGATACCGTCCCACAGGCATTAGAGGCATTCTTTGAATCGACCAACTTCGAGGATGCCATAAGAAATGCCATATCCATCGGCGGCGACAGCGATACACTTGCTGCGATCACTGGTTCTGTTGCCGAAGCCTACTACGGTGTACCGACCAGCATTAGGAAACATGCTCTCACTTTCTTGGATGAGAGACTCCTAAAAATCCTGCTGGAATTTGAAAACCGGTATCCAGCAAAAATCGAGAAAAAGAACGAAACCGGTAGCGTAGGCATTTCCCCATCAACCGGTAAGAGAGTAAAAACGGGAGGTCGTGCAGAAATGATGGAATCGGCTATGGATGTTGCTGATTTTGAACTTGATGCCAGCACAGCCCATCCTGAAGAAACGACAAGTCAGAAGCTCTTTTCCCATCTGTTTGAGGCCTGCAACATTTTGCGTGGTCCTATCAATCAGGATGAGTACAAGAGCTACGTGACACCGATTCTGTTCTTCAAAAGGCTTTCTGATGTCTATGACGAAGAAACGCAGGCAGCCCTTGAGGAATCCGGTGGTGATGAGGAATATGCGAGCTTCGCTGAAAACCATCGCTTTGTCATCCCGAATGGATGTCACTGGCAGGATGTTCGTGAGGCAAGCGAAAATGTCGGCGTTGCTATCGTCAACGCAATGAACGGTATCGAGCGGGCTAACCCAGATACCCTGAGTGGCGTCTTTAGCAGCTTCGATGATGCGAACTGGACAGACAAAACAAAACTCTCAGACGAGAGATTAAAGGACCTCATTGAGCACATGTCCAAGCTCAAAGTCGGCAACAACAATTACTCTGCCGACGTCATGGGCGACAGCTATGAATTCCTGATCAAGAAATTTGCAGACTTGTCAAAGAAAAATGCCGGTGAGTTCTATACCCCTCGGTCTATCGTTAAGCTGCTCATCATGCTGCTGGCTCCTAAAGCTGGCGAAACTGTGTACGATCCAGCATGTGGAACGGGCGGGATGTTAATCGAGGCCATCCGATTCATGCATGGCGACAAACTCACCTATGGCCGCATCTACGGTCAGGAGAAAAACCTCGCAACCTCCGCGATTGCACGAATGAACCTGTTCTTGCACGGAGCTAAAGACTTCAAGGTAACACAGGGCGATACACTTCGCTCACCAAATTATCTGGAAAGAGGTTCTCTGCAAACCTTTGATTGTGTGGTAGCGAATCCTCCATTCTCTCTGAAGAACTGGGGCTCCGAACAATTCAGCAGCGACATCTACGGTCGTAATATCTGGGGCTGCCCGACTGACTCCAACGGTGACTTTGCATGGCTGCAGCACATGGTGAAGTCGATGAACCCGAAGACCGGGCGCTGCGCTGTTGTACTCCCGCAAGGAGTCCTGTTCAGAAGCGGCAAGGAGGGAGAAATCCGTAAGCAGCTCGTTGAGTCGGATAAGCTGGAAACTATCATCACAATGGCGAGTGGCGTATTCTACTCGACCGGAGTGTCCGCTTGTATCCTTTTCCTGAACAACAATAAGGCTGTTTCTCACAGAGGCCGCATTTGTATGATCGACGGTTCCGGTATCTACACTCCGCAACGAGCGCAGAACATCATGACAGAAGCCGATATTCAGACTGTTTTCGATTACTACACCACTTATGAGGATGTGATTGAAAAGGTCAAGATCGTCACGATTGCTGACATTCGAGAAAAGGACTATTCTCTGGCAATCAACAACTATATCGAAAAGAAGGAACAAGAAACAGTTCCTCCGGAAGAAATCCGCAGACAGTACTTCGAGGCCTATGACGAGATGATCGAGGCCGAAACCCGGATGAGAGAACTGCTGCTGAAAGGAGGCTACATCAGTGAGTAAGAGAATAACAATCGAAGAACTGCAGTCCTACCTCTGGAACTCTGCAGTTCTGCTCAGAACCAACATTGATGCCGGTGCCTACAAGCAGTATATTTTCCCACTTCTTTTCTTCAAGCGCATCTGCGATGTGTACGATGAAGAAACAGCTAAGGCTGTCGAAGAGTACGGTGATGATGCATCCGAATTTGATGAGGACGAGATCCATACCTTTATTGTTCCGAAGGACTATCACTGGAACGATGTCCGCGCCGTTTCTGAAAATGTCGGTGTAGCCATCGTCGAGGCATTCAGGAAAGTTGAAAATGCGAACTCTGATAAGCTGCAGGGCATCTTCGGTGATGGTGCTTGGACCAACAAAAATCGTCTTCCCGACAGGCTTTTGAAAGATCTGTTGGAGCACTTCAGCACGAAAACACTGTCTATTGCCAACTGCCCTGAGGACGAGCTCGGCCAAGGGTACGAATATCTGATTAAAAAGTTTGCAGATGACAGCGGCCACACAGCACAGGAGTTCTATACCAACCGTACTGTTGTCCACCTGATGACTGAAATGCTGAAACCGGAATCTGGCGAGTCCATATATGACCCGACCTGCGGAAGTGCCGGCATGCTCATCTCCGCTATAGCGTACTTAAAGGAGCAAGGTAAGGAATGGCGCAATGTGGCAGTCTATGGGCAGGAGATCAATGCTCTGACATCAGCCATCGGCAAAATGAACTTGTTCTTGCACGGTGTTAAGGACTTTAGCATCGTCAACGGCGACACACTCGCTTCTCCCGCTTTCATTGAAAACGGCAAGTTGCAGCAATTTGACCTCTGCCTTGCAAATCCACCTTATTCCATTAGCCAGTGGGATCGAGCCGCTTTTGAGAGCGATAAATACGGTCGCAACTTCTTAGGCGTTCCTCCACAGGGCCGTGCCGACTATGCTTTTCTCCAGCACATTATTGCAAGCCTCAAAGAGGATACCGGTCGATGTGCTATTCTGTTCCCGCACGGAGTCCTTTTCCGTAATGAGGAAAGCGCAATGCGCGAGAAACTTGTCCGCAGCGACAGAGTAGAATGCGTTATCGGTCTTGGGCCGAACCTGTTCTACAACTCCCCAATGGAAGCCTGCATCATGATCTGCCGTATGACAAAACGACCGGAGCGCCGTGGACAAATCCTCTTCATTAATGCCGTAAACGAAGTCGAGCGGAAGAACGCTCAGAGCTATCTTGAGGACCGTCATATTCGGCGGATCGCAACTGCGTATAAGAATTACTGCGATGATGGCGACTTTGCTAAGATCGCAACCATTCAGGATATTGCCGATAATAACTTCTCGCTCAGCATTCCGCTGTATGTCAAACCGGAAGTGAACGAGGAGGAAATCGACACTCGCACGGTTCAGGAACACTATGACAGCTGGAGGGCTGCCTCGGAAATGATGAAGCTGAGCTATGAGAAACTGAATGCCATGCTGGGAAAGGAGGCCGAAGATAATGAGTAAAGTGAAATTGGGCGATGTAGCCATTGAACACAAGGGAACCTGTAAAGGCAGCAAGGACGGATATCCCATTGTCGGTCTTGAGCATCTGGTTCCGGAAGAAGTGACGCTCACTGCTTGGGATGAGGGCAGCGATAACACCTTCACAAAGATGTTCCGCAAAGGTAATGTCCTTTTCGGTCGGCGCAGAGCCTATCTCAAAAAGGCGGCTGTTGCACCCTTTGACGGCATCTGTTCCGGCGACATCACGGTAATAGAAGCCATCCCGGATCGCATTCTTCCTGAGCTTCTTCCGTTTATCATTCAGAATGATGAACTGTTTGACTTCGCCGTCGGAAAGTCTACGGGGTCCCTTTCTCCACGTGTTAAGTGGGAACATCTAAAAAACTATGAGTTCGAACTGCCTGATATGGATAAACAGCGTGAGCTCGCTGAGCTCCTGTGGGCTATGGACGCCACGAAAAAATCCTATCAGAAATTGATTGCAGCGACGGATGAGCTGGTGAAATCTCAATTTATCGGGCCAGCTGGCCATAAGGATTTCACTGGTCATACCGCTTCCGTAAGGAGGTGTGCATAATGGCAAATGTAAAGTTGTCTAACGTTATCAGGCGCGCCCAAACCAAAGTTGACAAAGACAATACAGACCTGATCTTTTATGTCGGTGGCGAACACATTGTAAGTGAAAATATACGTGTCCAATCTCGTGGGATTATCGCTGAAAGCACAATCGGTCCAATGTTTTATTATGGATTTAAAGCAGGAGATTTTTTGCTGGTCTCCAGGAATCCCCATCTCAAAAAAGCGGGGCTGGTTGATTTTGATGGTATTTGTTCTGAAAAGACATTCGTACTCGAAACTGCGGATTCTGACGTCCTTTTACCCGAGTTTTTACCTTTTGTTTTACAAAATGAACGCTTTTGGGATTACGCGTATCGGCATCGGCACGGATCAACAAATACTTTTATAAACTGGTCCACCCTTGCAAATTACGAATTTGAACTGCCTGATTTGGAGACTCAGCGTAAGCTGGCAGAGGTTCTGTGGTCCATAAACGACACGATGGATGCGTATAAAAAGCTGATCTCCGCTACCAACGAGCTCGTTAAGTCTCAATTTATCGAGCGCTTTGGCAAGCCAGGAACAGACCCGTTTAGGTGGGGACTAACTACACTCGGAAAGTGCTGTGAACTTAATCCCCGAAAGCCGAAGGGCATAAATACAGATGACAGCTACTCATTTGTGGCAATGCCCTCTGTCAGTGAAGATGGTCATATCGATGCCTCCGTAGAGCGGCCTTACTCGGAAGTCTGTAAGGGGTTCACATACTTTGCCGAAAACGATGTGCTCTTTGCAAAAATAACGCCCTGCATGGAGAATGGAAAGGGCGGCGTTGCTAAAGGACTGAAAAACGGAGTCGGTTTTGGATCTACAGAGTTTCATGTACTCAGACCCATTAAGGGCGTTAGCGATCCATACTGGCTATACATTATCACAATGTTTTCAAAGTTCCGCTCCGATGCTGAAAAAGTTATGACTGGCACTGGTGGTCAACGGCGAGTGCCAATCACATATTTGAGTGAGTATTCCATAACACTGCCTCCCATCGAGCTTCAGGAGCAGTTTGCGGCCTTTGTCCGGCAGAGCGATAAATCAAAATTTGCTGCTCTGCAGTGTTGTAGTCAGAGCATAATGCCCCGCAATGATAAATTATATGACTTTTGTGGTACCTATCACGGCAGCATGGCTATCGCCATGTATGCTTCTCTAATTTGATGAAGCTCCATTATTCTAAAGCTTTTGCGTTTGCGGCAGCGTATTATGCGTGAATTTGTAAATCGACTATGCAATTTTTAAATGGGGCCCCGGAATAGCACTATAGATAACACTATACGAGGAGGCGTTAATATGGCTTCGCTTACGCATGTCTGTATATGGTCAGATAACGGTTGGAAGCGGATTACGGCAGAACAAGCAGCCAAATTGCATCCAGGCGGAACAGTATCTGCACATAGTGGTTTGTTTATGTGCGAACTATGTGGACAATATGTCTCTCTTACTGATGGAGTAGTGCAAACCCGTCACTTTAGACACAGCGCCTATGAAAAAAGCAAAAATTGCCCTGAACGTATATTCGGAGCGGGTTACTCAATTTCCTATGACCCTCAGGAACATGATTTACCAATCCGCATTACAGGTGTGTCTTCATCCTCGTTTAGATTTGAAATTGGTTTGATTCGTGCTCCAATCGGTTCGCTCAGCAGAGATTTTTGTATAGAAATCAAGCCGAAAGGAGTATCAGCTACAACTTATGTATTCACAAAAGAGCGGCTGAATTGCGAAGGCATTACATATCTCCCCATCGGCGAAATACCATTTGAAAAATATACTCTCAATTTAAAAAACGGAAACAATAAACTATTCGAATTCTGGCCGGCAGAGATTAACGGAATTGATCCAGAGGGAACTTTGTTTGAAAAATCTTCTGGTAAGAAGCTCACATATGATGCTGATGTTGAGATCGAGAAAGAATACTATCTACTAAAACGCGGCTATTTTTATAGAAGATCTCGTAGTAGTATACAGATTCAAGAGATTGTCAAAAAACAGTTTGGTTGGGAATCCTGGACACGTTATGTGGTTTCTGCATCCGCATTTAGCGAAGAAGCCGCCCGTTTTTTTCTTGATTTTCACTGTCGCCTGACAGACCACCCGGTTTCTTTGCAACCGGTGTGGCCGTTGTTTACAGAAGGAAATTATATAGTAAAGCATAATCAAGATAGTATGTACATGCTTGCCGAAGGTAATATAGTAACCGTCAAAACCTTTCCTTCTGCAGTGATCCGTCAGCTAAATCATGCTGTCTCTCATCCCAAACTATACGAAGTCAACTGCTCTAGTAGACAACAATTGATATCAGCAGGGCGTACTCAGGCCTTACAGTATACTTACTTTTGGAAAGAACCTCTCAATCGGGCTGGATCATCTCCTTCAATCGTAGTAACCGATCTTTTTGGTTCTGAGATTGAACCTGGTGAAAGTAATACATTGCCACAGAACAAAACTCTGCTCATCAAATCGACATTTGATGGCGAACTCATAATCTCTAACAATCGTGTTGTAGATAAGCGAAAAATATTTGCAGATAGGCAGCTTGAACTGAATGGGTTGTCCTACAGTGTAAGCGTTCAAGTTGTCATCGGTCTTGATGTTGTTTGGAAAATCGACTTCAAAAAGCAGCGCGATACTATACCAAGCGATGAAGTTGAAATCCTGAAGCGGATCAGCAGTGCATCAGGAGCCTCAATTCCTGCCCCGCATTCATTGCGTAATATTTTAGCGGGTATGAGAAGCTATCCGCAGATATGTCGGTGGATACGGAAATGTATTAAGGACGGCACTATCAATGAGCATTCTTATCGCGAATTACAAGATGCCTATCGGAGCATTAATACAAATAATAGACAGGGGGATGAATCATGAACTATGTCGGGCTGCTTACCAAAGAAGAGAAAGCGATTCTCTGCGAAATTATCACGGGTAAAGAATTCAAAGAACTTTTCAAGAAAAACGAACAGGACTTTTCAAAAATACAAAAGGGATTTAGAGCCAAATCGTTGACAGAACAACATGCGCTTTCAGTTGCCATAGCCAATATTGACAAACCATTTATCGCAACATGGGTAAACATCAGGGTGGAACACTGGCTGAAAGAAATCCAAGAAAATATAGTGCGCCTCGAGGGGGAAGGTTCCTCTCATAGTGCTGCCTTGGCAACAACTATGCTCGACTCTTTTTTCGTCAATAATGTTGAACTGTATTTTAAGTTGACGGGCAGCACTATTGATCCGGATGCATACTCCAATCTTTGCGACAGGATGAAAGATATTAAATCTGAGCGCACAAGAAGTGTTGAAATATCCAATCAAATCAAGGCCTTGGAAGAGGCAAATCATCACCTCTCTGATCAACTTGAGGCTGCTCGGCATAGCCTTGATGCCGTAAAAGTCGAGCGCGAAGAGCGTGTCCAGCAAATCGAACAGGATAAGAATAAATTAGCTTCTTTACTTGCAGAAGCGCAAACAAAAATTGACGAGTTGCAGGCTGCTCCTAGTGTATTCACGGGCAATGAAGCCGATCAACTTGCGCAGTTTGACGATACAGATACTACCCTCCTTCCCACTGTTGGAAACGACGAAATTGTTTCCTTATGTAGCGTTATCTCGGACTACAATGGGCAGAAGTGGCTTATTCGGTATGCTGATTTGAGTCATGATGGGTACTATCATGTGTTTCGCAAGAATGAGGATATCCCCCCGTACTTCACAAATAGGGATAAAATTTTCTATAAGGACGGTCCCGCTGCTGATGGTGCCTGTGGGATTTGGAGTTGGTCTGCAATTCCGAACGATAAGGATCCTTCCAAGGATTATATTTTATCCAAATACAATATGGACATTGATGCAATAGAGATTGTTACTATTTCGGAAGCATCAAGCCTTGACGATTTGACTAACTTGTTGAAAAAAGGGATCGAGTACGTACCACATAGCCGTAGAGTTATGTTCGCATTTTACGCATCAAGGGGACAATACATAGGCGTACTTTGTAATATCAAAGAACTCGTCACGGCTAATGAGAGAGTTTCTATTTCTGGAGATTGCGTTTCTGTTCCGGTGTATGAATTTTCTGGTGAGGATATTATTCGCCTGGACAATGGATTGTCTTTTTATCGAAACGCATTTGCGGGTCTCCCAAAAACGCTCTGCCACTTAAAAAGCCCGCTTGACATTGTAAAAAGCATTGTTTTATCGTCGATTTCGTGGAATGCATATAAAGCAAGAGAGGTAACACGTGCAGAATATAGAATGTTTAAAGACTTCATTGGCGCTATTCCAGTGGACGATGTAACACATAAGATTGAAGTTGCATGCCACTGTTCCCGCCCTGCCGCGGAAGATCTGTTGAATAAGTTTCTAAATGTGGTCTGGAAATATGTCGATGGCGATAGCCTAGAAGACGATATCGTACGTTCTGCAATTTCTGCAAATGCAGATCTTCAGGAAAAAACGAAGTCATTGATCCGAAAAGATTGGGAGAAAGAGAACGAAAATCTCCTTGTCCAGGCTCATCAGGAACTTGACTCACTTCATGCTGAGTTAAAGTCTGCAACCGAAAGTTTAAACGAAGCGCAAAAATCACTCGTTAAAACTCAAATAGAAGAACAGCGGCTTTCCGATGTTATAGCACAAAAGGGAAAATTGGCCGAAGATGTTGAAAAAGCAGTTAGCGAACGGATCCAAAGGGCACGTGAAAATGCAGCAGATTTTATTGCGAGTATGGCATTTGTTAGTGGGCAACAAGCGCAGGCTGTAAACGCAGAAACTCTTGCCTTAGTTGATGATATCTCTCAAACAGATATGGCTACATATTGTGTTAACCCTGAGTTTGAAAATTTCGATGACCTTGAAGCTCACCACTCTTGGGGAGATGTTATCAATACAGCAATATATGAACTTGCAGAAGCAGGTGTTGCAGAACAATATAGAAGCGGCCTCGCTGCTTTTCTTTGTGCTGCCTACATTGAAAAACAGCCACTTTTACTTGTTGGCCCCAATGCAATCGACATTGCCCAGGCGTTTAGCGCAACTGTAGCTGCCCATAAGCATGGTATACTCTACTGTGAAGGCAACTATGCCCGCAAAGCAATCGAGAAAATAGGAGCTGATGGCGAAGACATCGTAATCGTCAACAACCTTTTTGCAAGCACTTGGATAAACAGGTTTCCAGAAATGTTATCCCAAAAAGATATTTTCTATATAGCTACCCATCCATATACAGAAGACATTCAGGTTGAACCCAAAAGCCTGTATGGATTTATGCTTCCATTATTTACAGAGTTTTTGGTGGACAAAAAAGCTACTGGCAAATATTATGGCGGTTACTTCTCTGATGATTTTAAACCCTATTCAGCAGGGAAGGCCGCATGCAAAGAGCTGACAGGCCTTTCGAAATTCGCACTGAGCTCGTTAGTCAGTAACAAAATCAACAGTCTTGTGGCTACCATGCACGGCATTTATCCATCTGCTACAGCAGATGATGATTTCTTGTTTTTCGTTTTCCAGATTGCCTATGCTTCAATGAAGATGAATGAACTTGCAGAGGCAGTCGCAGACCCTCAGAAGGGCATCGCAATTTCTGCTAACCTCAAGCGTGATCTCCAGTATGCGTTAGGAGAAAATTGATGGATAAGTATAACGGACTTCTCTCAAAAGTATCACAACAATATCAGATTTTTAAGGGGAATCATGAAACACCGGATGAGTGGAAAACTCGTCTTGTTTATAGTATCTGCGGAATGATGGCGTATGCTTCCCTTTGGGACGACGCAGAAGAACCCATCTCTATTATGCACCTGAAAAGAAGAATTCGCGGTATACTTAGCGGCTATAAATCATTATATTCGGAACTTTCTGGGACCTTACCGCATTCTTCCGAAGAACTTGAAGAGGAAATCACAAATCAATTCTTAAGCACAGGAGTAGTTTACCATCGCCCAAACCGAATAGTGGCATCTCAAAAATGTGAAGAACATTTTGGCGGAGTTCTTTTTCAAAGAGGTATTGCTTTGGATAATATCTCTTGTGTGTCTGGTATCGGATTTTATTCAAAGCAGAATGGTGGAACAAACCCGCATAAGGTAAAAGCAATGTTTGGTCTCGAGCAAGAGAATTTGCAAACATTGTGGCAAAACACGCTCTCTTCCGTGTCGTGGGAATCTAAGCCATCACTTGAATCCGATGCAGAGTATCTTCGCTTGAAACCGCCTTTTTCCCGTGGGTACTGGGTAAATGAACCAGATAAAACTGATAAAACTTCAATTCTTCGAACTGGCCCGAAAGGTTCCCAACTGTATTATCTCTATCGCTATGTTGACGATGCATTGGAAGTCAGTCCGCTTCCTCAGTGGCGGGTGGAAAATTATAACTACAGAACACTCGCATGTGCTTGCCTGTCGAATTATGGAACACTGCCGCCAATAGAGTTTGTTGAGGACGGAGCGTTGGTTCATGTCCGTATGAATTATTTGCTTCCACCACACGAACTGGAGTTTTTGAAGTGCTACAGTTGGCCCGAGATATGTACTTCACTTCCATGTAATTTCAGACGGAAGCTCTCCGCAGAAGTTTTTGCAGCCATTAAAAACATTTTATCTGATGAGGGATATGAATTCGAAGGAGGGATAGCCTGATGCCTAATGGAGCTAATTCTGTCCATAAACAATTGCGAACGGAACTGGAAAATTATATTAAGTCGCAGTATTTCGGAAAGTCCCCGATTTTGCTTTCAGCGCTAAACAATCAAATTGATGATGAAGGATTGCTTTACCAAAGACCTTTTATTGAATCCTCTCCGGCATATGTTACAGTACAAAACGGTATTGAAACAGCGTCCCTCGAAGGTTGGATGAAAGAGTATTTCTTACAGTTAGCAAAGGCGGGGATAGGCGTATTCGCTTCTCCGTTTGCTCACCAAATATCGGCACTTGAAGCTGCAACCAGAGGAGAAAACTTGTTCGTTTCGACTGGCACTGGTTCCGGTAAAACCGAGTGCTTTATGTGGCCGCTTCTTGCAAAAATGGCAGCCGAAGCAAGAAATTCTAAGGAATCGTGGGCAAAACGAGGTGTTCGCACAATTATTATGTACCCAATGAACGCCTTGGTTTCAGACCAAGTTAGCCGACTTAGAAGAATGATTGGAGATTCTGATAATAGGTTTGTGAAAATCTTCCGTAATACCTGCGGCACTGGGGTGCGTCGTCCTCAGTTTGGAATGTATACTGGCAGAACCCCATATCCTGGAGATCAACCTTCCACCGCACAGGACAGGAAACTAGAAAAGACTCTGGCAAGAATGTCTTTCCCTCAAAGTGACTCTGAAAAGGAATTCTTCAATCATCTTCTCAAAGAAGGAAAGATACCTGCAAAAGTGGATATGAACCAGTTCCTTCAGGGGCTGCATGAGAGTAAACATATTCCGAACGCTGATGATGCAGAGTTAATTACACGATTTGAAATGCAGCAATTCTGCCCGGATATTCTTATTACAAACTACTCTATGCTGGAATACATGCTATTGCGTCCCAGAGAACAAAAAATCTGGAATGATACGCGCGAATGGCTAGCTTCTAACAAAGAGAATAAATTACTGTTTGTTATAGACGAAGCTCACATGTACCGCGGCTCATCCGGCGGTGAAGTGGCATTACTGATTCGCAGACTGTTTCATAAGCTCGGTATCAGCCGTAATCGCGTGCAATTTATACTCACCACTGCAAGTATGCCCAACAAAAGCCAGCAAGATGTTGATTCTGTAATGAAGTTTGCAAATGAACTTACCGCTTCTGACACGGCAACTCAGTTCTGTTACTTAACAGGTGAGAGAGAGGTGATCGACGGGCAGTTGAAATATGATGTTCCCGCCGAACTCCTCTTGAACTCAGATCCAGGCCAGTTTGAAGACAGGGATGAAGTAAGACTTTCTGCGCTTTTGTCGTTTTGGGGGCAATTGGATGGATTCGATTCTGGCATTACATCCTTGGAGTCAGTATATAACTGGATGTACGAAAATCTTGTCTATTACCGTCCGTTCCATGAGCTCATTAAGTATTGTCGCGGAAATGCAGTATCACTGGGAGAACTTTCTTCTGGTATCTTCCCGGAACTCAATCCAGAGGATGCGCTAAAGGCGGTTAGTGTCCTTTTAGCAATTGCTCCACTTGCAAAAAATGTAAAAGGCTCCGTCCTTTTCCCGGCGCGTATGCACATGCTCTTCAAAGGTATTTCGGGGGTGTACGCGTGCACCAATACCAATTGTAGTTGCTCTCACTCGGAAAGCGGACTTACTTTAGGAGAAATCTATTTATCGGATGGTAATTTGATTTGCCCGCATTGTGGTAGTGTGGTATACGAGCTTTATAATGATCGACGTTGCGGAGCACTATTCTTCAAAGGCTATGTTCTTGAAGATGATTCAGGGCTTCATGGAAATGTATATCTGTGGCATTATCCTGGTCAGTTGATGGATCGCAGGATGAAAGAAATACATTTATTCATCCCACCAACCGACAATTTTGAGCTTCCTGCAAAACAGGGCAAAAATGCTATTCGTCCCTGCTATCTTGATGTTAAAAGCGGATTTATTAACTTCACAGATGACTCACCAGCCGGAAAACCTTGGATTAGAAAGCTGTATTATTGCAACTATTCTGCAAAAGGCAGACCGCAGATTATTACATTCCCGACTTGTCCGCATTGCAGACACCAGCTTTCTACATCACAGCTCACTTCGTTTAATACACGAGGCAATCAGTCTTTTTTCAACCTGATCAAAGCACAGTTCCAACTGCAACCCGCTGTGCAAGGAAAGGATACTGATCCGAACCGCTTCCCCAACGAAGGTCGCAAAGTCTTGCTATTTTCGGACAGCCGTCAACGAGCAGCAAAGCTAGCTCGAGATATGTCAGAGGCTTCGGACATTTCTGCTGCAAGGCAATTGTTTGCAATCGCCATCAAAACAATGGAAGAGCAAACGGTTGAGCAGCCAATGAATTCGCTGTACGATTATTTTTGCCTTGCCGCCGGACAGCATCATGTACAGATTTTTCATGCGCCTGAACGGATAAAATTTGCTGAAGATTGTATTGCTGCGCTGAATAACTACAACCGCTGTGTAAAGAGAGGGCGAGAGTATGCCCCAAGATTTACAATTGCAAATGCTCCTACTCAAATGCAGGAATACCTCCTCCGGTTGTTTGCAGGTGGATATAACACTTTATATGACTCTGCTACGAGCTGGATTGAACCTACAGACCAAGCCCTTTTTGATGCTGTAGATGCTCTCGAAGAAAACAATGTAACGGTTACTGATAAGGAATTTATCGACTTTTTTAATGCTTGGGTACTATCAATTTGCGATATGTCTACAGCCATCGGCCATACAATTAGTGATACAATTCGGTTGAAAGTCCGTCCTAATTACGGAGGCTACGGGCTTGATAAGGATTGGGGCTTCTCAAAAACTATTCGTGAGATTATGGAATGGCATGACGGAAATGAAACAGAGACGGCGTGGAAGCGAGTGTTAAAAGAAGAATTTCTTGATTCGGCACAGCCTGATAATGGAAAATTATATATTGATCTGTCTAGGGTAAAACCACGTTTTGATACTTCTCATATATGGTATAAATGTGAACAATGCTCTGAATTGACTCCTTTTACGCTGAAAGGTAAATGTCCAAGCTGCGGATCATCTCATATACATGAGATGAAATCTGGCGAATACGAGGCACTTGGTTTCTGGAGAAAGCCGGTAGCTGATGCGCTTCAAGGCGAGCCGATTCGTGTAATTGACACTGAGGAACATACTGCTCAGCTCTCACATAAAGACCAACGTGATGATCTCTGGAGTAAAACTGAACAATATGAATTGCGCTTCCAAGATTTAATCCAAGATGGTGAAATACCTGTTGATATTCTTAGTAGCACAACCACCATGGAAGTTGGTATTGATATTGGCTCTCTGGTTGCGGTCGGCTTGCGCAATATTCCACCCATGCGTGAAAATTACCAACAGCGAGCCGGTCGTGCAGGCCGACGTGGATCCAGTTTGTCTACCATCGTTACTTTCTGTGAAGATGGTCCACATGATACATTGTACTTCAATGATCCAATTCCCATGTTCCGTGGAGACCCCCGTAAGCCTTGGATTGATATAAGAAGCGAAAAACTCCTTCAACGTCATCTAGCTATGGTTATTCTCCAAGAATTCCTTTCGGAAAATCATATGAGTCTTGACACAGTCTCAGCAGCCGTTTTCCTCAACGAATTTCTTGACGACTTCAAGAGTTATCTTGCTTCTTACAATGCTAATAAAGACAAGCTGCTTTTACCTGCCAAAATGTCGTTTCGCTATTCGGTATTTGAGGATGAACTGAAAAAATCTTTCGATGCACTTAAAGAAAAATGTCAGAGTCATCCCGAACTTTTCGGGGTAGAAGAAGGAGCTAAGGAAGGTGAGGCAAAGATTCTTCTGGATGCTCTCTATGAAGAAGGAATCATCCCAACATATTCTTTCCCGAAGAATGTTGTAAGCACCTACATACCAGATAGCTACGGGAAAATTCTTTACGAGGTTGATCGTGGACTGGATGTAGCTATTGGCGAATATGCTCCTGGTAGATCAATTGTTGTTGATAAGCAAACCTTTCAGATTGGCGGATTTTACTATCCCGGAAGTGAACGCCGTCATGGTCAATCGCTAACCCCCGCACGTGCTTACACAGAAGATCCCAATTATGTGAAATCGGTTATCGCATGTCCTGAGTGCGGGTGGTTCGGCCTGCTGGAGGAGAAAACAAAAAGCTGCCCGTTTTGCGGGAACATCGATCTGAGGATTACTCGCGAAATGATGCGCCCCTGGGGGTTCGCACCAAGAAATGCTGAATCCATTCCAGATGTTCAGTTGTCGGAAGAATACACTGCTGTACAGCAGCCCCTTTATTCAACTCTACCCGAAGCGGAAGAAATGAAGCTTGTCCCAGGCTGTAAAAACATACGGCTCGCTTCACGAACAAACCAACGCATTATCATGCTGAACAAAGGAATAGATGACAAAGGTTTTATGGTCTGCAAGGACTGCGGAGCTGCTATGCCGGGCGATGATGTTTCCGTTCTAAACGATATTAACAGGCCGTACAAGTCAAAGTATGCTCGAAGTAGATGCCGCCACAGTAACTGTTTTAATGTGAATCTTGGCTACGACTTTATAACTGATATGTTGGTTCTTGAACTCGCAATTGACGACAGGATCATTGATGTCAGAAGAAACGACAATCCATGGCTTAATCGAGCAGCGCAATCCCTAGCTGAAGCGCTGCGCCTTGTGGCAAGCAAAAAGCTTGACGTTGAATTTACTGAACTTGTTACTGGCTATCGTCTTAGAACTGGTTCTGAAGTCTCTTATGTTGATATTTATCTTTATGATAGTCTGTCAAGTGGTGCTGGTTATGCTGTCAGTGTAGCTGATGCGATTGCTGAGCTGCTTGCCGATATGAAGGGGCTTCTAAGCTCTTGTAATTGCGGATCTGCGTGTTCAAAATGTCTAAAGCACTACAGGAATCAATATGTACATGGTATGCTTGATCGTTTTGCAGCGCTTCAACTTCTTGAATGGGGCGTTGATGGGATAAAAGCATCGCCGATCAAGCCAGAGATGCAGATAGAGATGATAACGCCTTTGGTAAATATTCTCAATCAGTCTGGTTGTGAAATTACTTCTGATGGTGAAATTATTGCAACTGGGCGAAGAAACACAAAAAAGGTTGTTGTATACCCTGCAATGTGGGTTGAACCGCAAGCTACTGATACCATTTTTGTAAGTGATGCTTATATAAAATACGCTAAGCCATATGCGGTTCAAAAAATCCTTGATAATGTATGAGTGAATAGGTGGTTATGTCTGATATCCGTATGGATATCAGACTTTCCGACCACTTGTAGTGTGATTTGGGATTTGCAAAGGAGTAAAAATGGTAGAAGTAGTTGCAGCCCTTATATGGGATCGTGATCGGTTCTTGATTTGCCAGAGGCCGACGAACAAGGCTCGTCCGTTACTTTGGGAATATGTCGGCGGTAAAGTCGAGCCTGGAGAAACAAAAGAAGCCGCCTTGGTGCGGGAGTGCAAAGAAGAGCTGAATATCACTACTTCCGTCCATTCTGTATTCTTTGATGTGGTGCACGAGTACCCGGACATTACCATCCATTTGACGCTCTTTAATGCTTCCATCTCTGGCGGCGAAATTACATTGCTGGAGCACAACGACTTTCGCTGGATCTTGCCAAGTGAAATCTCCAATTTTGAATTCTGCCCGGCGGATGAAAGCATCAATGCGTTTATCCGCGAAACCTATGACAAAACCAGCCAAAATCAAAAGCACGAGGGATAGTTATGGACAACAATGCAAAGCTCCGCCCGCTATATCTGGCGAAGATTCTATATGAGCGCACCGATGAAGACCACTATCTGACCACGATGCAGCTGGCGCAGATTCTTGAAGAGGAATACGGGATCCCGGCGCACCGGCAAACCATCAAGACGGACATTGAGCTTCTGCAGCAGTTCGGAATGGACATCCAAGAAGTAAAGTCCACTCAGAACCGTTATAACCTCATTAGCCGTCAATTTGAAATCGCTGAGCTGAAGCTGCTGATCGATGCTGTGCAGTCCTCCAAGTTCATCTCCAAAGAACGCAGTGAGCAGATGGTCTCCAAGATTGTCACGCTGGCCGGACAGCATAAGGCCGAGGAACTGAAGCGCAACGCTTCCGTGGAGAGAAGGGTGAAGTCGGAAAATCGACAGGATTTGCTGATCGTGGATGCAATCAATGAGGCCATCAATGCCAGAAAGAAGATTGCCTTCCAATATTTTGCCTACAATGTTCGAAAGCAGAAGAAACTGCGCCACGACGGCGAACGGTACATCTTCAGCCCCTATCGTCTGATCTGGAACGGCGATTATTACTATGTACTGGGCTATTCGGACAAGCATCAGGCCATCGGAAGCTTCCGTGTGGACCGTATCAGCGCCCGTCCTGACATTCTTTCGGAGGAAGCCGTACCGGTCCCGGCAGACTTCGGTGTCGATGATTTTCTTGCGACCACCTTCCGGATGTACGGCAGCGAGTGTCAGGAGGTAGAACTGATCTGCGACAACTCCGTGATCGATGCAATCATCGACCGCTTCGGGACAGATGTGACCATCTACGCCTGCGATATGAGCACCTTCCGGGTGATCGTCCGGGTGGCCGTCAGCCATATCTTCTTCAGCTGGATTTTCGGCTTCGGCGGGAAGGTCAGAATCAAAGGACCAGAGGATGTAAAAGAAAAGTATTCCGAGCTGCTCAACGCTGCTATTACAGATCTGAGATAATAAAGGAAAATTTGAAGATTTAGGCGCAAGATGTGAATACATTTCAGGATTTGACGGAACAGTTTGTGCTCCAGTTCTTATGCGATAGTTGGAACTACCGTCATTAGGATGTCATATTTACTTGCTAATGAAGATCTGTTCGAATTGGCGTATACAATCACATAGGTGATAACGAAACGATAAATCGCCTTACATTTGGAGGGCACTATGGCCAACAAAGACACAAAGAAAATAATCAATAGTGCAAAAAGGATAACAGCCGAAGCGTCGCAGACTCTAGTGAATACTGCTACTATCGTTATAGACAAAGCTCAAACAGCTATTGCTGAAACGACCACCAAAATTAAAGTCGAACACCAAGCAAAGAAGACCGCTGAAAATCAAGCTCGTAGATTAGAACTCGAAGCTACCCTTAAGGATTTGCAAGGCACATGTGCGCCGATGATGCTGAACGCGCTTTGTGAGTCTCCTGTTGCACTAACAAAACCCAATATTCAGCGTATGCGTGAGCTTTTTCCGATTCCGGTTGAGCAGCGTATAATTTGGGCTGATGCAGAGTTTGACCTTCGTCCAAGTGGAATCGTGTGTACGGGTACAGGTGTATTTATCAAAACCAATGTAGGGGTGTGGGAAAAGAAATCAAAAAAAGATACATCGGAGCAAAACAAATCGATCCTTTTCTATTACAGATGGGAAGATTTTGATCCTGCGTGGTTTATTAGTGATGACCCAAAAGAAAACCGTGTGCTCATGGTGGAAAAACAATGTACGGAACACTTTATTGAAGGTTGTCGTACACTTGCAACCCAGGCTGCAGAACAAGAGTTGGAATTGAGTGCGGCGGCGTTTTCGATGAGTGATAGAGAACTCGAAACACTTTTAGCTAAAACTGTTCCGACTGGCGTGGCAGCTTTGCAAACTGCACAGACCGCTGTTTTTGTAGAGCAAAAAGCAAGAATCAATACTCCGGCTGGGCACGGTGAAATGGCTGAAGAAGCAATCACTTTAGCGGATCGCTTTTTAGGCCTTGATGCAACCGTTGTAGGCCGTGACAATGCAAAGGATGGCGCTGACCGCGTTGTAAACGAAATCTTTATTCAGACGAAATACTATAATTCGGCACGAGGATCTTTAGAAGCTTGTTTCCGTCCAGAAGACGGTATGTACCGCTATATGAAAGATGGACAACCGATGCAGCTCGAGGTGCCGAAAGATCAGTATGAGCGTGTTCTTCAAGGATTCGAGCGGAAAATCGAGCAAGGTAAAGTACCTGGTGTAACGGATCCGAAAGAAGCAAGAAAAATTGTTCGCAAAGGCCGCTTGACCTATAATCAAGCTGTAAATCTTACAAAGCCAGGAACGATAGAGTCTTTGGCTTATGACGCAATGACAGGTGCTGTCCTGTGCTCGTGTGCCTTTGGTATCACTTTTGTGGCAACAGTTTTTCTTACATGGCGTAAGACTGGTGATATCAAGCAAGCTGTAAAAGCGGGTATGTCTGCAGGTATTCAAGTATTTGGCGTATCCTTTGTACAACATATGGTCATATCGCAAATTGCCAGAACAGGTCTTGCAAATGCACTACTTGCTCCAAGTCAGTATGTTGTAGGTAAGCTTGGATACCAGACTTCCGCAACGATTGTAAATGGTATTAGAGCTTTGTCCGGAAAAGGTGCGATTTATGGCGCTGCTGCTTCAAAGCACCTTGCCAAGATTTTAAGAAGCAATGTGATAACGTCTGCTTTAACTTTTGCTGTGTTTTCAATTCCCGAGACATATAACCTTGCGTCCAAGAAGATTTCGACAGCGCAATACACAAAGAACATGACAGTTTTACTCGGATCTATTGCTGGTGGAGCCGGTGGAGCTATCGTGGCAGGAATTGCTGCGGCTAAGATTGCAGGAGCTGCAGGAACTGCTGTCGCGCCTGGTGTCGGTACTGCAGTTGGTATCGCTGGAGGCTTTGTTGGTGGCGTAGTTGGAGCAAAAGCGACAGATGTAGTTGGTGACATTCTTCGAGAAGACGATGTCGAAATTCTTGGGCGTTTATTCAATGCAGTCGTTTCCTGCATGACAGGAGAATATCTCCTTGACGCGGAAGAAATGGACAAGTTGATGGACTCTCTTGATCAGATTCCGCAAAAGGAATTCAAGGATATATTTAGCAATATCATGAAATCGGAGAGACAAGAAAATACTATTCGCGACTTCTTGCGCCCGCACTTTGAAAAGATAACCGCTGAGAGAGAGTCCTTTACCTTGCCTTCGGGAGAGATAATATTGGAAGCTCTCATGGAGGAGTGCACGGAATAACAAGATTTCGCAATCTTTTTTCCGTGAACTGTAAGCGAAAACAATATAAAATCCATTATCATGAAAGGAGTGTGTCCGCATGGCTTATAGTGAGCTCATTAAAAACTTTGAAAAAGTCAGAGTCTATATGCGCGAGTTTTATGTGTATGGCTTTAAGAGTAGAACAGAATATGATGCCAAGAGTGCACGCTCCTATGATGATGAACGCCGCAGGCTGGAGAGCTGGTTGGGAGACTACATGCGGTTCACGCAGACGCCGGAAGGAAAGAACGTTTTCCTGTCGGTGGATAGCCGCGTGACCCGTAAGAACCCATTCTATAAGGCGTGGAAGGCCAAGAGCTTTACGGATGGAGATATCACGCTGCATTTTGCGATTTTTGATGTTCTCTATGATCCCGAAATAAAAATGACGCTTACAGAGCTGATTGAGGAGATCGATCAGCGGCTGTCATCCGGTATGGCCTTTGATGAGTCTACCTTGAGAAAGAAGCTCAAGGAGTATGCCGAAGAGGGTATCATTCGGATGGAGAAGGATGGGCGGAAGGTCCTGTATAGCAGAGCTCCGGATACGGACATCGCTGCCTTGCATGATGTGATCGACTTCTTCAGCGAGGTGGCCCCGTGCGGCGTTATCGGTTCATTCCTGCAGGACAGGCAGCCGAAGCACCCTGAGCTGTTTTCCTTTAAGCATCACTACATAACGCAGGCAATGGATAGTGATGTAATGGCCACACTGTTTGAGGCGATTCACGGCCATCGCTACATCACTGTTGACAATTTGGGCAAACATGCAAACGAAGTCAGAACGGTTCGGTTAGTCCCACTCAAGCTCTACATAAGCGCCCAAAACGGAAGACAAAACCTTTTGGCCTTTCACGAAAAAGCCAATCGCTTGAATTCCTATCGCTTGGACTATATGTCCAACATCAGGATGGAAGATGAGATTTGCGAAAAGTTCGATGCGCTGCGCGGCGCACTCAGCAAGGCTGAAGCCCATATGTGGGGCGTGAACTGCAGATGGAATGTCAAGCATACAGAGCATGTGGAGTTTGAAATAAAGATCGAAGACGATGAGCAGTTTATTGTCCGCCGGCTGGAGAGAGAAAAACGCTGTGGGTGTGTAGAGAAAATCGACGACAGCCACTATCGGTATGTCGCGGAGGTATTCGACACAACGGAGATGATTCCCTGGATCCGGACGTTTATCTCCCGCATTACGAGGATGAACTGTTCAAACCGAACGGCTGAAAACAAATTCAAAGCGGATGTGCAGGAAATGTACCGGATGTACGGCGTTGACGGAGGTGATGAACCATGATTTTCAGTGAGTTATACTCCGTCTACTACAATACGGTCGCAAAAATCATGGAAGCGGCGTTTAATCCCGAAGCAACGGAGAAGGATCTGCAGCGCTGCGTTATGGAAGAAGCGTTTTCCGAGAGCGTCCTGACCATACTTCCTGCGCTGAAGTCCGGGAAATGGCCGCTGCTTCACGAGGATCTTTCCCCAGTTCTGTTACATAAGCCCACCATGCCCCTGACCAATCTGGAAAAGCGCTGGCTGAAGGCAATATCAGAAGATCCCCGTGTGAAACTGTTCGGCGTCAAGTTCCCTGAGCTTGACGATGTGGAACCGCTCTTCACAAGGGATGACTATAAAATCTACGACCAATACAGTGACGGAGATCCTTTTGAAGACGAGGCCTACATAGAGCATTTCAGGCTGATGCTTTCCGCTATACGGAGTGATCGGCCTGTTCAAATGACTATGGTGAACCGTCATGGCAGGAAGGTGCGGGTACGCTTTTATCCCAAAGGATTTGAGTATTCGGTAAAGGACGACAAGATCCGTATATTGGCTGCCGGGTGTAAATTTAAGCAATTCAATCTTGGAAGAGTTTTAAGCTGCGACTTTTATAACGGGCGGGGCCCGTGGCGTGAGAAGCCGCAAGCAGAGCGCCGGAAGGATCTCACCTTGCTGATCACAGATGAGCGCAATGCACTGGAGAGAGCTATGCTGCATTTTGCGCATTTTGAAAAGCAAGCAGAGCGAACAGATGACGGCCGGTATATCCTGCGGCTGAAGTATTACGAGAGTGACGAGACCGAGATCGTGATCCGTGTGCTGTCCTTTGGCCCGTATGTTAAGGCTTTGGAGCCGGAGAGCTTCGTGAATTTAATAAAAGACCGGCTCATTTCTCAAAAAAGCTGTGAACTCAAGTGAGTTCGCAGCTTTTTTTCCGTGAAATACCTGCGTTTGAACCGTATAATATGCGTGTAAGATGCAGATGACGAAAAACTGCTTCTTATCAAAGGTACTTACGGCAATTGTTTTTCTTATTAGAAAAGGACTGAAAATCCTTGTCGCTGGCGGACATTATCCGTTAAAGGATGTACCTTGTTTGTAAAAGATGCATACAGCAACCAAAAGACGATGATAACGTACCTCTCTTTGAGCTGGAGCGATGGTTTGCCGAAAGGCTGCATCTTGAAAAGGCACCAACAGCAATGGAGAATAGCTAAGTGGTTATAGCAGATGATTCATAATCATCGTTCGCGGGTCCGAATCCCGCTTCAAATGGTGCCTTGTTTTTGTGAAAGACGCGAACAGCGATTATATATCTTATGTTACCGAAACATTAACTGGATAACCGGAGATTGCTGCCGGGCAAACATTGGTGAGGTGAAATCCCTCGCATGTATTAAAAAAGAGCGCGTCTTGTATAAAGGCATCTACAGCAATGAAGTGGTACGATCTGACAGTCGGAACCTGTCGAAGGCAGGACACCGACTTCGATTTTATGGGTTCAATTCCCGGTGATGCCTTGTTAATTAAAATGAAAGGAGCGGCACAATGATTGAAATCAAAGGAAAGGTAAATGCGGCGATCTGTTATGCAACGGTTGTAGAGGGCGAAGCGATCGAACAGATCCGCAGAATGTGTGACTATGATTTCACAGCAGGATCTCAAATACGGATCATGCCTGATGTACATGCCGGAAAGGGCTGCACGATCGGCACCACAATGACAATCACCGATAAAGCGGTTCCTAATATCGTCGGCGTCGATATCGGCTGCGGCATGTATACTGCTGAGCTGGGTAAGGTGGATGTTGATTTTGAAAAGGTCGATGCTGCCGCTCATGATATTCCCAGCGGAAGAGATGTTTGGGAAGGGCGCATGGAGCGTTTTGACCTGACCGGACTTCGCTGCTATAGAAACCTGAAGCAGGCAAAGCGCTTGGAGAGAAGCTTGGGTACACTGGGCGGAGGGAACCATTTTATTGAGATTGATGCAGCTTCGGACGGCACAAAGTATTTGGTGATCCATTCTGGCAGCCGTAACCTTGGCAAGCAGGTTGCGGAGCTCTATCAGTCTTTAGCCATCGACCTGAATGCCGGTAAGGCAGATTACTTCGAGCGTCGGGATGAGCTGATCCGTACATATAAGGAGCAGGGCCGCAGAGCTGAGATTCAGACCGCATTGAAGGCTATGGAGAAGGAATGGGCAGCAAAAGAGCCGACGATCCCCGCAGACCTTTGCTATCTGTACGGCACCTACTTAGAGGACTACCTCCACGATGTAGAGATCTGCCAGCAATTTGCAAGGCGCAGCCGTGAAAGAATGGCGGAGATCATTTTAGAAAAGACCGGAATGACTGCGCTTTCTTCTTTCCACACCATCCACAATTATATTGATACGAAGGAAATGATCCTTCGCAAAGGTTCTATTGCGGCCCACGACGGAGAACTTGTCCTGATTCCCATCAATATGCGGGACGGCAGTGTACTGGCTCGCGGAAAAGGGAATCCGGAATGGAATTATTCTGCCCCGCACGGAGCCGGCCGCCTCATGTCTCGTACAAAGGCAAGAGAAACGCTGGATTTAGAGGCTTATAAGAAGACAATGGAAGGTATCTACACGACATCGGTCAATGCGTCCACCATCGACGAAGCCCCCATGGCCTATAAGTCACTTGAGGACATTATCGATGTCATCAGAGAGTCTGTCGATGTGATCGAGATACTAAAACCTATTTATAATTTCAAGGCGTCTGAGTGATGTTGCACTTCTGCGCCGTCTGATTGGAGGAATTGAAATGTTGAATCATTTGAAGAATGAGGCAAATATTGCCTACACAGAAAACGGCGCAGTTACCAACGCAAGCACAATGTCGGATTGCCTGGATCTGTTCGCAGTGATCGGCGCACTCCGCGCTGCCGGCGATCAGGAAATCATCAGACGCTTTGTCCGCGCATATGCGGAGGACGCGGATATTGCCATGAAGATTCTGTTCTTCGGGCGCGATGTTCGCGGTGGTCTTGGTGAGCGCCGGGTGTTCCGCGTTATCATCAATTGGCTGGCCGAGAACAAAGCGGAGTCCTTGCGCAAGAACATTGAGCTTATCCCTGAGTTTGGGCGTTATGACGATTTGGTGTCTCTGCTCGGCACGGCCTGTGAAAAGGACGCTTTGCGCACCATTCGCAAGCAGTTGGAGGCCGACCTTGCGTCTGACGAAGAGGTATCCCTGCTGGCGAAATGGCTGCCGTCCGTAAATGCATCCAACGTAGAGACAGTCCGTAAAGCAAAGCACATCGCCCGCTATCTTGGAATGTCCGATGCGGAGTATCGCAAGACCCTTGTAGAGCTGAGAAAGAAAATCCGCATCATAGAGAATCATCTCCGCGAGAAGGACTACTCTTTCGACTATGCGAAGCAGCCGTCCAAGGCCATGTTCAAATACCGGAAAGCATTCCTGCGTAATGATGGGGAACGCTATAACGCGTTCCTGGAGGCTGTAAGCAGCGGTGAAAAGCAGCTGCATGCAGATAACCTTGCTCCTTATGAGATTGTCAGATCTGCGCTGAATGCAAACCGGTGGGGGTTTAATGCCCGTTTAACTGACGGAGAGAAGGCAGCACTCAATGCGTCCTGGGCGTCACTTCCCGACTTCTGTGACAACAGAAATGCGCTGGCAGTAGTGGATACCTCCGGATCCATGTACTGCTATGACAACGCTTTGCCGGCGGCAGTAGCGCTGTCCCTGGGACTGTATTTCGGAGAGCGTAATACCGGCATCTTCCATAACCATTTTATCGAGTTTTCTTCCCGGCCGCAGCTTATCGAGATCAAGGGCAAGACCTTTGCTGAGAGGCTGGAGTATCTGTGCACCTTTAACGAGGTTGCCGATACAAATGTGGAAGCGGTCTTTGATCTGATTTTGGATGCGGCAGTACGCAACAATGTCCCGCAAGAGGAGCTGCCCGAGACTTTGTATCTGATTTCGGATATGGAGTTCAACGCCTGTGTTCGAAATGCATCTGTGTCTAATTTTGCCAGTGCAAAGCGCAGATTTGCGGAGCATGGGTACAGATTACCTCAGATCGTCTTCTGGAATGTTGCGAGTCGGAACAGCAATCAGCCCGTGACAAAGAACGAGCAAGGTGTTGCCCTGGTTTCCGGCTGTACGCCGCGTCTGTTTTCCATGGTGGCAAGCGGAGACCTTTCCCCTTACTCTGTCATGATGGAGATCATAGAGTCGGAGCGGTACGCAAAAATTTCAGCATAAAGCGAAGGCGGTACCTACCGGTATCGCCTTTTCTTTCATATGAATAATCCCAGGGCAGGCCAGAAGAAGAATGCCTAGAATCTGGACTGGCATGAACGGATAGCAAAAGATGCAATTATACGAGGTGACGGACAGAATCGCCACCTCGTTTTGCTTTTCTACAAACCTATTGCTTTTCTTTTTTGCCTGAGTATAATAACATTATGGGATTTGAAATCCCATATAGAAACAGAGGTGCTGATATGAGAACAAAGAATCAAGAAACTCTGGACAGGATATTGAAGTTCGTCAACAAGTATTATCAGGAGCACCACAGCTCTCCCACGATCAACGATGTTGCTGAAGGCGTTGGCGTTGCCAGATCCACTACGCATCGCTACCTTCAGGAGCTGAGTGACCGCAACCTGATTGATTACGGCAGAGGTATCTTGTCTGCTCCCCAGAGCGCCAAAATGAAAACAGCCTATGTATCCGCCCCTTTAGTAGGCTCTATTCGCTGCGGCAATCCGGAGGACGAGGAAGAGTCGATTGAGGAGTATGTCAGCCTCCCGGTCTCTATGTTTGGCAAGGGGGATTTCTACATTCTCCGCGCCAAAGGCGATTCCATGGTGGATGCCGGAATTGACGAGGACGATCTGCTTGTTATCGAGCGCAATTGCCCTGCTCTCGAAGGGGATATAGTCGTTGCGCTGGACGAGGACAACCAGAATACGCTGAAGCGATACGCCGGCTACGACAAGGACAGTGGGTATTACATCCTCGAATACGAAAACGAGGCTCGATACCCGGGCAAAACAATAAAGGTGCGGAGCTTTCAGGTACAAGGCGTTGCTCGGCACGTAATAAAATCACTCTAAACAATAATCTAATGTCGATGGGAGATGTGTTGTTTTGAATGCAAAAGATGTTAAATGCCCGATTTGCGGCACAGTCAACAGAAGTCTCGATTTAGATGAGACCGACGGATGGATGGAATGTGAACACTGCCATAACGCCGTTCAGATATTGGAGTACGCTAAAAGCAGGCGTGTTCCGGTATATCAGATGGCGGATTGCAATCTCCTCGTTCCGTTGAGCAAAAAAAGATAAAAGGAGTATGGCGATGCTGGAGGACTGGACGATTTACTCTTGGTATTGCCCAAACTGTAAGACGCAGGTAGCGGGGCTAAAAAACAAGAAAAATCAAATCAGAGTTATTTGCACAAAGTGCGGCGTTGAAATGGTTCGCACGGTTGTAAGCAGGCGGCATGATGTGATTGATATGTTCGCACCGTCAGAAATGGAACATAGCGAACTGGAATTGAGGGAGTATTGATATGACGATGTTAGAAGCTTTCGTAAAAGAGCGCAACGAGGCGCTGTTCAGCCTTGACCGAAAGAAGATCGAGGCATACATGATCAAATATGGAGAAACGGAAATCGCACAGACACCTGATGTTGTTTTCTGGGCATCCGTGTACAAGGCCATTTGCGGTATCAAGGATGCGCCGGAGGCCATTGTAAGTAAGGCAAAGGCATGGCTGCGCGAGCATGGCATGAGTCCTTATCTGGCGGGGTGAAATGTTTATGTACACTACCTATGTCGAGCATATAAAACTGGCTTCTGAATCTGCAGAAACGGAGTTTATCATGAATCAGCGCCGAACCTGCTACGGGGGGATATATCCCTTCAAGGTGTTTCCGCAGAAAGAGTTGGAGTATTTGGAGCTCGGCCCAATAACCGTTTTCTATGGTGGAAACGGCTCTGGAAAGACTACCCTCTTAAATGTAATTGCCGAAAAACTGCATGTGATGCGCCATTCTGCTTTTAGCGGAAGTGCATTTTTCGCTGATTATGTTTCGCTGTGTAGTGCCTCGTCAAAGGAAATTCCTCAAAACAGTCAAATACTAACGAGCGATGATGTGTTCGATTATTTGCTGAATGCGAGATATCTAAATGACGGCATTGATGTTCGCCGGGAGAAGCTATTCGAGGAGTATCTTTCGCGAAAGTGGGAGGATCACAGAAATCTGAAAGGCTTAGATGACTACGATGATTGGAAAATCAGCTATGATGCCAAGTCAAAGACGCAATCAAGGTTTGTAAAGGACAGGCTTGCAAGAAATGTGGATATGTTTTCTAATGGTGAAAGTGCCATGAAGTACTTTACCGACCACATAACCGAAGACGCACTGTACTTGTTGGATGAGCCTGAAAACAGTCTTTCAATTGCTTTCCAAATGGAATTGAGCAAATATATCTCTGACTCAGCGAGACATTTTGGCTGCCAATTCATCATGGCGACGCATTCGCCTGTGCTTTTATCTATAAAGGATGCGCTGATATACGATCTTGATGAAACTCCTGTAGAAACAAAGAAATGGACGGAGCTCGATAATGTAAGAAGATACTTCAATTTCTTTGAAGAACATCGAAGCGAGTTTCTATAACAACTGAATCAACGACATCACGACGGAACGGTCGGGCTGAAACAGGGCCGCGCTAAATCCGCTTCCAGGTCACTTGATCGTGGGCAGCAGCCCGAACACGAACCGGTAGTTATTCCAGACATACGTGAGAGGCCACCGGCAAGGTAAGACACTATAGTTCTATCTATAGGTCTGCCTTGTCGGTGGCCTTTTTTGTTTTTCACCGACATCACAAATACATATTCGCAGCCTGAAGTACAAGGGCCAAGGATACAAATACGCTGATTTCAAATCTATTTGAAAAAGCAGTATGGGTACCCTTAGATTTCTGCACCCTTTTTCAGGCAGGCAGCATCGGGAGTCCTTTTCGCCAGCGTAGTTGTGTCCCTTGGACCGCAGCAGGCGGAAAGGACTTTTTATGTGCAATCAGTGGCTCTGCTATATCGCTGAATATCCGTGATCTCCGAATTTTTGACTTTCACCCAAATTCAAAAATTCAAAGGAGATTACGACAAATGGGATTTAATTATGGACTCGAAAAGAGAAAGTTCACCGAGGAGTGGAAGAAGCTCTACCGCGAATATAAAGCTGCCGGCATGAGCGAAGAGGATATTCAGAATATCTATGCGTTCGACCTGAATGTGTTCAGAAAAAACAGGACGGAGTTCCAGCGCACACAGCCCCTCTCAGAAAGCTCCTGTGACGACGGAACCGAACAGGGTGAATCTATGTCTGCCCTATTAAAAAAGTTCTCCAGCGCGCTTTCTGTGTGCGACAAGTATTCTTTCCAAAGTGACCCCCGCTTTGCGTGGGTTGATGAAATGGAGAATGACGAATTATATCGGAAGATTATTTCTCTGCCCAAAAGAGATATGGACCTGCTGACGCTGATCGCATTTGAAGGATATTCACAGCGGGAGGTTGCAGAAATTCGCGGCATTGCCCCCGCCGCGATCTGCAAAAAAATCGCAAAACTCAAAAAACTTCTGTATGGGGGTTAATTTTTGCCCGTTTTCGTTGCCTACCAAGTGAAAGGATTATTTCGAAAACAAAGGAGCAGCAGAATATGAACCATTTGAACGAGAAGAACTCCGTTTTGAATAGACCGATGTATTTGTGCCTTTGCCCGGTTTGCCTTGGTCAGTTCCTCGACACAGGAATCTATAAGATCGTGCGGGAGAATCACGGACAAGCAAAAGAGCGCTGTGATTTTTGTAATTATCGCAACGGGTACGATTTCATCATCTACTCCAAAGCGGAAAAGAAAGATGAGGTGGCAGACGAATGGCAATGAAAAAGTCTGAGCTGAGAGAACTGTACTTGATGATGTTTCCGGAATATCCGGACATCGTGAACATCACTCAGCTCCAATCGATGCTTGGTATCAGCCGCCATCTTGCCTATGACTTGATCAATGACGGGTATATCAGAGGCCTGAAAATCGGAAATGCTTTCCGGATACCCAAGGTCAATGTCATTGAGTATGTCATGGATCAGGGAAAAAGTGCGATTTGAACTCTGTTTTGATGATCGCATATTTGAGTATCTCCCACCGACCGAATAAAATATAGATGTCGGTGGGAGATGCCTGTATACAATTCAATGATTCCGGAGGTAATAAAAATGGTATCAGGAACTCTTGCGCTGAAAAACGGCTACTATTATGCCGTTCTCAGCTATCGGGACGCAGCAGGAAAACGCTATCAAAAATGGGTATCGACAGGATTGCCCCAAAAAGGTAATAAGCGCCGGGCAGAACAGGAGCTTATTCGTATTCGCAGCGAATTTGAGATTCCCCGGGTGGCCGGAGAACTAAGCTCGAATATGCTCTTTGCGGATTATTTGGATCAGTGGCTTGAGATTGTCAGAGCGAGAATCAAGCCCGCAACATTCGGCTCGTATCAAGGGATGGTCAAAAGCACGATTGGCCCGTATTTCCGCAAAAAGGAGCTAACCTTGAAAGAACTGGAGGCTCGGCACATCCAACAGTTTTATACGGAGAAGCTGAAAACCGTCACGCCGAATTCGGTTATCCACTATCATGCGGTAATTTATCAGGCCTTGAAGTATGCGATGAAAACCGACATGGTACCGCAGAATGTTGCCATGAAGGTGGATAGGCCGAGGAAGAACTCGTTTCAGCCGACCTTCCTTGATGCGGAGCAAATGCAAAAGTTGTTTGAGGTTGTCAAGGGAACGCGGCTGGAACTTCCGGTTTTGGTTGCTGCTTTTTATGGACTGCGCCGTGGTGAGGTGCTCGGGTTAAAGTGGGATGCGATCGATTTCAATCGCGGAACGCTGACCATCAAACGAACAGTCACTGAAGCAACGATCGACGGCACCATGAAGATCATCGAGCAGGATTCTGCTAAAACCAAATCGAGCCTGAGAACGCTTCCCCTGGTGGGGAGCTTCCGCGACTACTTTCAAAAGGTAAAAGAGGCCCAGGAGCTAAACAAGAAGGTTTGCGGCAATTGCTATAACTACGAGTACGACGGTTATGTCTTTGTGAATGAACTGGGAGAGCGCATGCGCCCGAACTATTTGACGGAGTACTTTCCTAAGTACATAGCAAAACACGGGATGCCGAAGATGCGGTTTCATGATCTTCGCCATAGCTGCGCCAGCTTGCTGCTGGCTAACGGCGTGCCGCTGAAGCAAATCCAGGAATGGCTCGGTCACAGCGACTTTTCCACCACAGCCAATGTCTATGCGCACCTGGAATGCAATTCCAACCG
>ENA-OPVH01000166-OPVH01000166.1-human-gut-metagenome-genome-assembly--contig:-NODE-166-length-52783-cov-4.565278_pt1 | contig 52783 bp, 48 predicted proteins | sample MGYA00241494_ERZ501980 | MGnify/ENA primary metagenome ERZ501980 (study PRJEB25962, sample SAMEA1964914) | human gut metagenome | biome: human gut; feature: human-associated habitat; material: faeces... | reverse complement strand
TTTACAGGTTTAAGACCTAGTGAAGCAATGGCACTGCGTTTTATCGATTTAGAGAATGGTTTTCTATATGTTCGACATAATATTCAAAGAAAAGGTAAAAGGCTTCTAGATACGCCTAAAAATAGTTCTAGTATTAGAAAAATTATGTTAGATCGTAAATTATTTAGGGATTTAATGAAATTAAAAAAAGTTTACTTTGCAAGTTATAATAACTTTAATTATAATTTCTTTGTTTTTGGTGGTGAAAAACCACTTGCTCCTACTAGTATTGATAGGTATAAAAAGAAAGCTTGTGATAAGGCAAATATAAGGCCTATTACTCAACATCAATTTAGACATAGTCACGCAACTTTACTTGTTGATAATGGGTTTCCTATTACCACAGTTTCTAAACGATTAGGACATAGTAAAGTTAGTACTACACTTGATTATTATGTACATAATTCTTCAGCCAACGAAAAAAGAGTGGTCGCAACACTCAATTTTCTTAGGTTTTGATACCTATTCAAAAAAAACTTTCTATTTAAACTATATCTAGTTTAAATCTTATTGTTTTAGTTCTATGTCATCTTAAATGGTATTAAAACTAATATTAATAATAAATGTGTTATTTGTTTGTTTTAGTTCTATGTCATCTTAAATGGTATTAAAACTTTCTTATTAATGAAATTCTCTTTCACTCAGTTTTAGTTCTATGTCATCTTAAATGGTATTAAAACTTCGTTTTATGCCGAGAAAACACTTTGTGAGTTTTAGTTCTATGTCATCTTAAATGGTATTAAAACCTATTGGATCTATATTTAACTCTATCAGTTGTTTTAGTTCTATGTCATCTTAAATGGTATTAAAACAATAATAAAAGATAAGAATAACATGTATATGTTTTAGTTCTATGTCATCTTAAATGGTATTAAAACTAAAACTTGTATAATCACTTGTATCAATTAGTTTTAGTTCTATGTCATCTTAAATGGTATTAAAACAAAGAAAATTATTTTGATGATTTAGTAGAGGTTTTAGTTCTATGTCATCTTAAATGGTATTAAAACCTTAGTTTCTATTGCTATTTCATTGACATTGTTTTAGTTCTATGTCATCTTAAATGGTATTAAAACATAAAGTATCAACTCAAAATGAAAGAGAGGGTTTTAGTTCTATGTCATCTTAAATGGTATTAAAACGAGTTCCAACATTGTAGGAATAATTTAATCGTTTTAGTTCTATGTCATCTTAAATGGTATTAAAACGTGGAGGTGGAGGCAGTTCTTGTAAACCATGTTTTAGTTCTATGTCATCTTAAATGGTATTAAAACAAATCGTTGCTCTTGTTCTGGACCTTATTGGTTTTAGTTCTATGTCATCTTAAATGGTATTAAAACGATTATGAAGTTTTGAAACAAACGGAACAAGTTTTAGTTCTATGTCATCTTAAATGGTATTAAAACATAAAGCCGACTGGGGTTTTTGGACCAGTAGTTTTAGTTCTATGTCATCTTAAATGGTATTAAAACATGGTTATAATTTGACTTATGATAAAGATGGTTTTAGTTCTATGTCATCTTAAATGGTATTAAAACTTCGCCAGTTTCTTTATTTGTAAAACTATTGTTTTAGTTCTATGTCATCTTAAATGGTATTAAAACCAAAAATGATATAAGGAGGATCTATTTATTGTTTTAGTTCTATGTCATCTTAAATGGTATTAAACGGTTATATAAAGGAGATAAGTTCATTAATGGTTTTAGTTCTATATTACATGAAAAAAGGTGATATTCTTATCACCCTAGTCATTACGAATTTTTTTGCTTTTTTCATACAATTCTATAAATTGCTTTCTATATTCTTTAGGAATAGAATTTAATTCATTTTCAAAGCTACTTAGTCCATTATTAATTCTATTAACAAGTAAATTTAAAAAATCAGTATTTAATTTTCTTTTCTCTCTGCTTTTTTTCAAGATTATTTCCATCTGCATTTTGATATTTCTATCATCAAATCCTTCAATTTTTATTTCTTTTTTCTCTTCCATATTCCCATCCCATTTCATCAAATATTTTTTTGTACATCATATGATATTAATCAATTGTTTGAAAACATTAAATATTTAGATAATAACTATTAATTAATAACTCTTAACTTAGTTTCGAATTCTATATCGTAACCTTTTTTTATATTAAAGTAGACATATCAAAGTCTGGTTTCAAAGAAAACTCATATTCTTCTTTAAAATTATTATACCATTCATTTTATTATATTTATAGCAATTATAAGTACCTTTTAATGAAATGGTTGGTTTTTTAAAATTTTCATGTCATTTTAAGTGGTAATAAATATGATAACCTTTAATGTACAAATAACTAATATTTTGTTAAAATTAAATTGGTGATAATAATGGGTATAGTAAATGATATATTTAACTCTTTTAGATTTAAGGATGCAATATTTTATAAATCTAATAGCGATTTACAAGAAAGATTTGATGCATTAACAAAACTTAATAAAGAATATCCAAATAATAATGATGTTTTAAGTGAACTTTATATTGTTAAAAAAGGCTTAGAGGGTGAAAAAGAAATTTCTTATCAATTACAAAAAGCAAATATTGGAATGTATGTTCTACATGATGTAAAAGTAAAATATGGTGATTTAACTGCCCAAATTGATTATATTGTAATTACATCAGTTTTTATATATTTTATTGAGTGCAAAAATTTAATAGGTAATATTACTGTTAATGAAAATGGTGACTTTATTAGAGAATATACTTTTAATGGAAAGAAAATTAAAAAGGGAATGTACTCACCACTTAGACAGGTTGAAGCACAAAGAGAAGTGATAAGAAAAATATGGGAAAGTAAAGCTTCTGGATTAGTTAAATTATTTGGTTCAAAAAATTTTGACTATTATCGAAAAGTATTAGTAGTAGTAGCAAATCAAGAAACTATTTTAAATACAAGTAAAGCACCTAAAGATATTAAATCTAAAGTTTTAAGAGCCGATGCATTAGTAAGAAAAATACAATATGATTTAAGTCATATAAGAAGTGATGATAGTTATTCTTCAAAAAAGAATATGGAATTAATTGCTCAAAGTTATGCAAATTTATGTATTAATGAAAATATTGATTATTACAAGTACTATAAAGATAAATTTTGTAAAAATGATATTTCAGATAATTTGAAAGAAAGACTAGTGGAGTTAAGAAAAACAAGAGCATCACAAATGAAAATACCTGCATATTATGTATTTACAAATGATGAATTAGATAAACTTGTAAAATTAAGACCTAAAACTATTGATGAACTAAAAAAACTTAACATATTAACTCCAGTTAAAGTAAAAACACATGGAGAATCTATAATCAATGAAATTAATAAAAATTAAAATATTAAATAATTTATATAATCTCTACTTTACACTGATTTGACACATCTTTTTAAAAATGATATAATTATCGTACTTAAGGGGAGTTTTGTGATATGAAAATAACTAATAAAGATAATTTTTTGAATTATTTAAATAGTCTTAAATTTTTAGGTGTTGGTTCACAGGGAGCTTGTTATTATGATCCTAAAACTAATCAAGTTTTAAAAGTATTCCACATATTTTTTGATGATGATTATGATGATGTTATATCCGAAGATTTAACCCAGTTTAGTAATATAACAAACTCAACTTTTATATGGCCGATAGAAACTATAGAATATAAAAGTTTTGTTATAGGTTATACTATGAAGTTTGTTAAATCTAAAAGTTTATATGAAATAAATCCATTGTATGTAAATTTAAACTCATTTGCAAAGGCTATAAATAAAAGTTATAAAGATATTGAATTATTAACAAATAATGATATAAAGATTTATGATATTATGTATAATATTTTATATTCAAAAGGTAAGATTAATGTAATAGATACAATGGAATATTCAAAAAGAAATGTAACATTAAAAGAAAACTCTGAAGGATTTAATTTAGAGTTAAAATACTTTTTAGTGGATAATCTATTTAATAACTTTGTAAATAGTAATTCTTTTTTAAAAGATTTATATGATTCAAAAGATGCAAACGCTTTAGAACTTCTTAATGAATTAAAAAGAAAATTAAGTGAATATGTTGGTTTTGAAATAACTATGTTAAACGAAGTAAGAATGTTAACATCCAAAATAGATAGGCCTAAATATATTAGAGAGATAAGTAAAAGATGATTTTTTTGATCATCTTTTTAAATATTTTATAAAAGTAGAACTTGCAAAAGTAGGTGAGATTGATTTGTTAGTACCTAAATAAACATTTATTTTTGGAATATCTTTGTTAATTTTTAGTTCTTTTAAATTGTTATAATTCTTTTTTGCTAAGTCAAATATTGTAAAACCAATGCCTAGTCCAATATTAGTAAATTCAGTAACTAGTTCTTGACTTACAACTTCCATTTTAGGTATTAAAACTGTATTATTTTTTAAGGCAATACTATTTAATAGTTTCCTACTGTTAGAACTTTCTTTTTGCAATATAAGAGGGTAATTATTTAAATCTTCAAAATTATTTATATCATCTTTGAAATAGTTTGGATTATAAATGAATCCTTGTTTTAGCTCGGTTATTTTTTCTAAATGTAGGTTTGTTTCTTTGATATTACTTTCATTAAATATTACAAAATCTAGCTTTCCTAATTTTAAATCGTTAATTAAATTACTTGTTAAATCATTGGTAATGTTTATTGAAATGTTAGGGTAGTCTTGATGAAATCTTTTTATTACATCTAATAAAATTATTTTTGTGAGTGTTGTTGAACAGCCAATTTTAATTTCACCTTTAGATAAATCTTTAAAAGAGGTAAACTCATTTTCAGCATTATTGATAAGTTCTAAAGCTCCTTTAACATATTCATAAAACATTTTTCCTTCATTAGTAAGTTGCATTCCTTTATTACTTCTTAAGAAAAGTGTCCCTCCGAGCTGGTTTTCAAGTTTTTTTATTGATTGTGATATTGCTGGTTGTGATATATGAAGTTCTTCACTTGCTTTAGTCATATGTTTATTTTTAGCAACAACATAAAATACTCTATATAATTCTAGGTCAATATTCATTATAAGTCCTCCTTATATATACTATAACATAAATATATTTTACTTATCAATAAATAAGGAATAAAATATTATTGAAAAGGAGAAATTTTTATGGATATTGAAAAGTTAAAAAAAGAGTTTATTAAACTTAAAAGTGGGGAACTAGAGTATCTTGATAATATAGCAAAACTAGGTTATCAAAAGACTTTTTCCCAAGAGGAGAAACTAAATATTTATCGAAAGTTAAAATTTTATGAAAATGAAAATGCTAGATTCTATAAATTGCTTTCTGATATTTTATATGAAAGTAAAGAAAAAAATATGGACAAAGTATTTATTGAAATTAAATTAAAGGATGACTTTTTTAATAAAGTGAGTGATATATTTAATAGACATAGATATTTAATTTTAAGAAGATATAATATTAATTTAGAAAATAATAGTTACATATTAACAGTTAAGGATATTATTAATGGAAATTATACTAAATATCGTTATTCAGATTTTGATTATTTATTTAATAAGCAAGAACTTTTTGAAAAACCAATTTATATATTTTTGTATTATGATGATCACTCTGACGAATGTTTATTACCTAGTGATTGGAATTTATTTGATTATTCAACAGGGATTTATATAGACTTTGTTTATGGAGATAAAAAAGAAATTTCTATAAAGAAAATGGAAAATTTTGAAAAAGGCAAAATTATTATGAGGGTTACTTCATGCGTTGATGAACTTGAAGTAAGAACTATTTTTAGGGAAGAATTATTAAATGAAAATAATAAAACTTTAGAGGACTGTGCTAATAGTACAATGATTAGAGTAAATGAGTTAAATTATTTAAGAAGCCCAGAGTACAAAGAAAAAATGTTGTTAGAAAAAATAACTAATATTTATGAAAAGGTTAAAGGGAAACTTACTAAAGAGGAAATATTATATAGTGGTGATTTTATTAATCTTATAAAAGAGGTTTATAGCCTTCCTAATAATAAAACTATCACAAGAGAAAAAATAGTTAAAAATGGTGGTAAAGATTCAGTTATAATTGTTGCTACAGATAGTAACGGAAATTACATATTGACATTTCAAACTAGAATTAATGATAAAATAATAGCAGAGTTTCCTTCGGGTTATATTGAGAATGGAGAAGATGTTATTGAAGCAGCTAAAAGAGAGCTAAAAGAGGAAACTGGATATGTTTCAGATAATGTAACAATACTTGATAATTCATATTATTCTGTAGGTATAGATAACTCGGTTTGCTGTATTGTACGAATTAAAAACTGTGTTAAAGCATTTGATGTAAATCCGAATGAAAACTTGACATATGGAATATTTACTGAAGAAGAACTAAAATATTTACTTAATAATAATATTATGTGTGGTAGTTTAAATAAACTTGCGTATTATAGTTTACAGAATAATGGTTGTAAAAGAACACTTAGAATGTAAAAACATTGTAAAGTTTTGTATAAATAATGTAAAAATATTATTGTAAAAATATTTGAATGTGATATATAATGTTGATGGAACGTTTTAATAAAAAATATAGAATTTTTAAATAGCCCTAAGCGTATTTGTAAATCTGTAAATTGTAGTGAAATTGTCATTAAAAATTATTTGAATTTTATAAAAAAAATAGTATTAACAAAAACTAAAAATGAATTATCTTTATAAGAGTAAACTGGTACTATAATAAGATAATTATAATTTTAAAAATTATTAGAACTTTATTATTAGGGCTATTTTATATAATATTTAGATTTTTAAGACTAAAGAAACATAATAGTGATATTAATTATAAAACTAAAATGTTTAATAAATGTTAAAACTCTTTGACAAAGTTCCAAAGACTTTTGGTAGAATGCAAATATTACTTTATATATAATTGTTAGTGAAAGGAGGGATAAAAGTGAAGTTGGGAGATAATATTTTAAAATTAAGAAAAGATTGTAAACTTTCGCAGGAACAATTAGCAGAAAAAGTTAATGTTACTAGACAAACAATATCAAATTGGGAGCTTGGCGAAACTTCTCCAAATCCTGAACAGTTAAAATTATTATCTAAAGCATTAAATGTTAGTATTGATGAACTTTTAAATAATGATATTAAACATGTTTTAGAGGAAAAAGTAACCAATACTGAAAAGCTTGCTGGATTAATAATTAAAATACTAAAAGCCTTGGGAATAATTTTTATTATTGGTTTTGCTATTATTATTTTCTTAAATATTATGTTTGGTTCTAAAAAAGATTCAATGACTATAAAAGAAAATCAAACTGTACTTCTTAATTGTCAACTTAATGATGAAAAATATTCTTATCTAATAGAATATGATAAAGATGATAGTATTGTTGATGCAAGCGGTAGTGATTATATTATAAGTATTGTTAAGGATAAAAACTTTAACAAAGCTAAAGCATTAGTAAAATATATTGAATCATATTTTGAGGATAATGGTGGAAAATGTTAATTTATAATGGGCTACTTTAAAAAATTATAGTAGCCAATTTTATTATTTTAAAAAATAAATATTATTTAGAAAATGTATTTAAATTGGTGAATACCATGGGCTATTTGCAGATTTAAGTTTAAAATATGTAAGAACTGTACCATATTTCTCTATAAGATCATATAAATAAAGAAAAGTAGATGCAAATTAAAATTATGTATTAGATTATAGTTATACAATTTTGGATGAAACTTGGCTGTTTGGAGTTAGTAATAAAATTTACATCTTAAAGTATACATGCTATAATTACATATGGAAATGTTAAACTGAAAATGATTAATTTAACATGACTAAAAATTAAGGTATTTTTATGAAAAAGTTAAAAACATGAACATTATTAATTGTAATATGAAACATATTATATTTAGCTTATATATATTTTTGTAGCAATGAAAATGATAAGCAGTCTTAAATAATAGTGAGATATTTTATAAGAAAAAAAGAACTTATATGTAAAATAATTTTTTCTTTTATAAGTTGACTTATCTTTAAACTTTAAAATGTTGATATATATATTATTGTAATAATTGTAGGAATATTATCTATACTGGTTTATGCTATTTTATATAATCAAATTATGATATATGTTGAAGACAATACTTAAAATTTAAAGATGTTAGAAGTTAAAAAAATAGTAAAATGGAGATGAGGAAAAAGTGTATTCAAAAAAAGAAGAAGAAATATTTAAAATTTTAAATAGTAATACCCGTGGATTAGATAGTAAAGAAGCTAAGAAAAGATTAAATGATTTTGGACAAAATATCATTCTAAACAAAAAGAAAACGCCATGGATTATAAGGTTTTTAAAGCAATTTAATGATACTATGATTATCATATTATTGATTGTTGCATTACTTTTATATTTTTATGGATATTTTTATTCTCATGAATATACCGATACTATTGTCATACTTTTTGTAGTTTTTATAAATGCTATTGTTGGATTTATTCAAGAAGAAAAAGCCACTTTAATATTAAAAGATTTAAAAAAATATGAAACTAGTACTTGTAAAGTTAAAAGAGATGATAAAATAATAGTAATAAACACTAAAGAATTAGTTCCAGGAGATATAATATATTTAGAATCCGGAGAAACTGTTCCTGCTGATATTAGAATATTTTTATGTGAAAATTTAAAAGTTGATGAATCAGCATTAACTGGAGAAAGTGTTCCAGTACAAAAAACTGCTGATATTTTAAAAGAAAACTTAATTCTTCAAGAACAAAAAAATATGCTTTTTTTAGGAACAAGTATTACTAATGGGAAATGTACTGGGATAGTTGTAAGTACAGGAAAAAATACTGAGATAGGTAAGATTGCATTATCACTAAATGAAATTGATAGAATAGAAACACCATTACAATTAAAAATAAAAGAACTTTCTAAAAAAATTACATTTATAGTATTTATTATTTTAATATTTATATTTATTTTAGCTTTAATTAATAAATACACGATCCTTGAAATTATAATGCTATGTTCATCACTTGCAGTAGCTGCTATACCTGAAGGACTTCCAACTGTAATTACAATAACATTATCTGTTGGAATATCTAATTTAGCAAAGAAGAAAACAGTAGTAAAACAAATGCAAGCAGTAGAGACACTTGGAGCAATTGATATTATTTGTTCTGATAAGACTGGTACTATAACACAAAATAAGATGACTGTTAAAGAAGAATATGTATTGGATGAGAATATGCTTAATTATATATGTGCTCTTTGTAACGATGCTCTTATTTATAAAAACAAATATGTTGGAGATCCTACTGAAACTTGTTTATATGATTATCTATTCGATAAAAAAATTAATCCCCTTAAATTAAGAAAAAAATGTGAGAGAATATTAGATATACCCTTTGATAGTGATAGAAAGATGTTTACTACTTTAAATAAAATTGATAATGATATATATATTTTATGTAAGGGTAGTATGGACTCTTTAATTGAGAAGATGAATTTGTCTATAACTGAAAAGCAAGATGCTTTAGATAAGGTTAAGATTTTTTCAAAAAATGCTTTAAGGACTTTAGGATTTGCTTATAAAAAAATTAACTATATACCAAAAAATATCAAAGAATTAGAAAAAGAAGAAAACAATTTATTTTTTGCTGGTATTTTAGGAATAATAGATCCACCAAGAGAAAGTGTCAAGAAAAGTGTACTTTTATGTAAAAATGCTGGTATTAGACCAATAATGATTACTGGGGACTCTATAGATACAGCAACCGCCATTGCTAAAGATGTTGGAATTATAAGTAGTGATGATGAAGCAATACTTGGAAGTGAACTTGATAAATATAATGATAAAGAACTAAAAAATATTGTTAAAAGATATTCTGTGTATGCAAGAGTTAATCCAACTCATAAAGAAAGAATTGTTTATACACTTCAAAATAGTGGAAAAATTGTTGCAATGACTGGTGATGGAGTAAATGATGCTCCTGCTATTAAAGATGCTCATGTTGGTGTAGGAATGGGGATTACCGGTACCGATGTTACAAAATCAGCATCAGACATAGTCTTGATGGACGATTCTTTTTCAACAATAGTTGTAGCAGTTGAAGAGGGAAGAAGAATATATAATAATATCAGAAATAATATAGTATTTTCATTATCAAGTAATTTTGCTGAAATATTTACTATTGTAATAGGACTACTTACTAAAACAACAATTTTATTACCAATTTATATTTTATTTATTGATTTGGTAACTGATTCTATTCCTAGTATATGTTTATCTTTTGAAAAGAGTGAAGATGGCATAATGAATAAAAAGCCAAGAGGATTAAATAAACCATTATTTACGCCATTTATAAAATCTTGTATTGTATCTTCAGCTATCATTGAAACTATATTTGTAGTTCTCACTTACTTTATTAGTTTAAAAATGTATGGGCAAGAAACAGCTATGTCTTTAGCACTTCTTTCAATGGTAGTACAGGAGATAGTTTATTCCATATCTTGTAGAAATTTGAAAGAGTCAGTTGTTAAACAGGGATTATTTTCTAATAAAGCAATGAACTACGGTTTACTATTGATACTTTTAATTGAACTCATAGTGTTTGTTACACCTATTGGTAAATTAATAAGTATAACTTCAATAGATATTAGTTTGATATTAATAGTATTCTTAATAAACTTTATGGCAATATTTATTTACGAATTAATTAAGCCATTTTTAGTAAAATGGTTTAAAGATTAGAATATATAAAATTGTAAGTATTTTTTTGAAGTTATAATTACTGCTTGTCTTTATAAATAGTAATTTATTAGTTCATTATCTATTAGGAGGTGTAGAAAAATTGTACAAACTGTCGTTATAGAGTATTTTCCAAAGGCGGATACCATTGCAAAAAAAAGTAGAAAAAATATCTAATGAGATGCTGTAAGATGGATATGAATTAATAACAATGTCTAAAAATAATATAGAGAAAGATAAATAGTAATTTTTTGAAATGGAGGATTGATTATGAGAAAGACATTATTTGCAATTTTACTATGTGGGGTTATGGCTTTAGGATTAACAGGATGTGGAAAGTTTAGTGTAGATGATGCTAAAAAAGATTTACAAGAAAGTCAAGAAAAATATGGTTCCGTTGAAAAAGAAACAACTGATACTTTAGTTGCAAAATTTAATACTGAAGTAATGGATAATGATGGTTCTTCTTTAAATTCAGCATCAACTGATTATTTAACTGAATATAATAATCAGTATTGGTATGGATTACTTGATGGAGTTTCATTAGTAATTGTTCCAGAAAAATATACAGGAGATAAAGCAACTGACATTGTAGACTATATGCTCATTTATGTAGATAAAGCTAGTAAGTATGGTGATGCAGCACTTACATATGCAAAACATTTAATAAAAGCAAATTATAATGAGGCAACGGAAACTGAAATTAATACATTATTAGATGAAGCAAAAACTAAATCGACTACTGGTAAAACAGCATATAACGGAAAAGGTATCTCTGTTGGTTATTTAGATAGCAGTGATTATTATCAATATCAAGTATTAAGATTTTACAAATAATTATAATTTATTGATTAGTTAGACAAATAGTAATTTGTATTTTGAAAGGTGGTAACAATTATATGTTAGAAACATTTTTGAATGTTGTTCCTATTACTATAATAGTGGGAATAATATATGTTATTTATAGAATTATTAAAATTAAGAAAAACAAATTATCAGTTAATTATTTTTATGAAATAGTTAAATTTATTTTTGTATGTTATTTAACTGGATTAATAAATCTTGTACTCGTTCCAAGCAATCTTTGGTCGCATTTTTGGTTTTATGTAAAAAATGGATACTCTACAGGGGATAGTTTAGGTTGGTTTTCTGGAAGTTTCAATTTTGTTCCATCATTATACAAATATTTAATTAAAGGTGAACTTTCGATAGGCACTTGGATACGAGATATGCTAATAGGTAATATGTTGATGTTTATTCCAATGGGAATTATGTTGCCATTAGTTTTCAAAAACATAAATAAAAAGAATATATTTGTTATTGCTATTTTAATTACTTTGTCAATTGAAATATTACAACCGATAGTTGGTAGAAGTTTTGATATTGACGATATAATCATGAATTTTATTGGAAGTATTATTGGATATCTAGCAGTTACAATTTTTATAAAATTGAAAGAAACAAACAAATAAATTACAATTTATCGTTATGTTAAAAAGCATTGCTTGTGGCAACGGGAATTTATATAATATACTGAATTTGATGAAAGGAGAAAGTGTATTATGTTAAAAGATAATTTAAAAATATTAAGAAAAAACAAAGGACTTTCACAAGAAGAATTAAGCATCAAATTACATGTTGTTAGACAAACAGTTTCAAAATGGGAATCAGGTTTATCTGTACCAGATGCTGAAATGTTAATGACTATATCAGAAATATTAGAAACACCCGTTAGTGAAATTCTAGGTGAAAGTATAGAAGAAAAAGAAAAAAATGATTTAAAAGTAATATCAGAAAAGTTAGAAGTCATTAATGAACAATTAGCAATAAAACAAAAACAAAAAAGAAAAATGTTAGTTAATACATTAATAATTGCTGATGTATGTTTAATAATATTATTTATCTTATTAGCAATATTTGGAAGTCCATATCAATCATGGGATTATAGTGATCCAGAGTGGTCAGTAATTGGAACTTTATGGCATTCGTTTGAATGGGTATATTTCAAAGGAGCTCCACTTATGGTTATTGTTATAACAGCAATACTTGGAATAATATTTGTTAAAAGAAAAAAATAGTAAATTACAATTTATTAGTGAGATTGGTTTGAAATATAACCAGTCTTTTTATAAAAAAAATTTATTTGGTGTCTAGATTAGAAAATATTTCCATCTATGGTGCCTAACATAATATAACAAAGAATATGAATAGTTATATTAAAATACAAGTATTGATTTGAAATAGCTTCATAAAAAACAACATTATACATTTTTATAATCTATTTTTTAAACCTATAATTAAGCAGTTTTAATTAATTTACCTTTATTAATTCTTATAAACCACTTTATTATAACCGTGTTTTGCTTTGAAAGATATAATAGATATTAAACATGCTATCTTATAATCTAATAATAACTCTAGCAGTTTTAAACCTTAAATTAATCTTTATATATTTGTATATATTAGTATTATTTTTTTTATGTTTAATTTTAACACTGGTTTAGTCACTAAAATAAATATTAATTTTTAAGAAAACAAATATTATTTAGAAAATACATTAGGCCTTGACAAGGCTAACTTAGGCTAAGACGGCAGCTCTATAAAAAAACTTACGATACTATAATAGCTCGTAAGTCGTATTTAAATGGAGCCATAAAGGTTGAAGTCGGACAACCTTTATTTTTCTGTATAATAGGTAGTAATAAACTACTAACTGATTTAAGTATACCATGAAAATACTAAATTTTAACAAAAAAGTGATGATAATTATTAAGCAGGATAAAGAGAATGATAGCACTGTCCTAATTAATTCTATATAAATATAGGAATAGTTGTGCTATCATTTCTTATTTTGCACTTTCAAAATTAAGTTAAAAATATGGAAGAATTCTACCATACTTTTTATTTAAATCAATTAATTAAAGGGTTTTGCGAGGTTTTATTTTACTTCCAACTGTTGGATATATACTAGATATATTGGATGAATCTTGGATGTTTAAATTTAGTTTCAAAATATGTTGAAATTATGGTATAATTATATATAGAAGTGACAGATAAATAGTAATTTGTTGAAATGGAGGATTGAATATGAAAAAAATATGTATTAGCGTAGGAATTGTTTTGATAGGACTTATTGCAATGGGAATTATAACAAACTATATAGATAGTGGTAGAGTAACAACAGGACATGAGCCAAAGTATTGTATCAAAATAGTTAATAATGATGGCAGTAAAGTGACATATTGGGGATTAGGTTATAAAGTTATTAGATATGTTGGAGTATCAGCAAATGAACCTTATGAAAATAATATTGGCGTTAAAATGGGTAGTTGGTTTATGAGATATGAACTAGAACAAAAACTTAGTGCAAAAGAAATCAATAATTATATTATTAATTATTTAGAAGATAATAATGATATATCTAATTTTTCATTCAATTATGTTGATGATATAACTAATAAAGTAATAGTTGGTTTAATAAATAATAGTAAAGAAGAACAAGAAAAGTTTATTAAGAAAGTATTTATTGATGATGAAGCAAAAATATTAGATGCTATAAATAATCAAGAAATAATAAAATTTGTCGAATCTAAAGATGTTTTTGAGGGAAAAATTATTGTTGCAGAAGAAAACTATATAACTGTTGAAGTATTAAGAGATAGTAAATCATTTAAAGTGAAGGATAAAGTAACAATGAAAATATCAAGGACAACAAATGGTACAAATGATTATTATGTAGTAAATAATAAAGTAAGAGTTACATTTAGTGGTTTAATTGAAGATTCAAATCCACCACAAGTCAATGCAGTAAATATAGAACTTATATCGTAATGCAAATTACAATTTAGTAATTAGTTAAAAAAATAGTAATTTGAAAGTGAGTTGACTATTGATGACTAACACAAATTTTGTAAGTAATAGTTTAAAAGAAAAAGGTTTATATCCTAAATCTGAAAATAAACAATTCGGACTAAACATATCTTTAACAAGTAATAAAGAATTGATAATAAATGGAACAAGCGAGGATTTTATAGAATTGTCAGATTTACTTGTTTCATTGGCTATGTCTAAAACTAATGATCATCATCATATTGATGAACTTACTCTTATAAATGATAATTCTTCAATAAAAGAGATAATTATCGAAAAAAAAAATTACAATTTGAAAGTGAGGTGTAAAGTGTTAAGAAGAAAGTAATCATAATTTTAGTAGCCATAATTTTATTAGTCTTATTGTTCCCAATTAGAAATCAGTTAAAAGATGGTGGTACAGTAGAATATAAGGCATTAGTTTACAAAGTGTCGAAAGTAAAAAACTAATTTCAAAAGAGGAAATGGAACGGAAAGGAAAAATAAAGGAATACAATCATGGAATTATTATAGAAATACTTGGATTTGAAATTTATAATAATGTTAAGTAAATTGGAGAAAATTATGAAAAAAAATGAATTTAAAAAAATGATGAAAAGAGAAAATAAGGCATTTAAGAACTACTATGTTTATGAAATGATACTTATATTGTTATTAGCAATTATAGTTATACCGAATATTATACTGACAATAAATAATATGATTCCGTTTAATATAACAATCATTAATACACTTTTAATTATTATTGTAGCACTTCCTATTATAGTGTTGATATAAAGAACGATTTAGATATAAAAAAAATATATCAATATTATTTAAAGGAAAAGAAAATACCAGAATACAAAGACAAAACAAAAATTTTAAATGTATGCCTATTAATTAGCATAGTAGTTTTAATTGTTTGGGCTATTATAACAATACCAAATATTACAAAAACTGAAAATTTAAGTGAAATTGAAAACACATTAGTCATTACTACTAATAAAGGAAATAATATTGAAACACAATATAAAATGTTTGATGGATTTAAAATAAAGATTCCAAGTGAATTTAAAATAATGAGTGATGAAATTGTTAATATTAAATATCCAAATGGAAATGCACCATCACTTGTTTATACAAATGACAAAACAACAATTAATGTAGCACTGGTTATGAATGATGTTACAATGAAAAATAGTCAGATAGAAGAATATGTCAAAACAATGGAATCGACTTATAAAAATTATTCAAAAGATGTAAAACTAAATTTTTGGGAAAGAAACAATCATAAAATCGGTGAAATGGAATTTACAACAAAGGGATCAGATACAGAAATCTATAATCATATTATTGCATTTTCTGTTAATGATAAATTAAGATTAGTTAATTTTAATTGTACAAAAGAACAAATGAATGAATGGCAAGAAGTTAGCAAATTTATTATGGACTCAATAATATTTGAGTAATATAGGAGGAGAGAAAGATGAAAAAGAAATTATTTGCAATTTTACTTTGTGGGGTTATGGTTTTAGGACTTGCTGGATGTGGCAATCCAGTTAGTGATTCTAAAAAAGAATTAGAAGATGCTAAAAATGATTTAGAAGAAACTTATAAAAAATATGGATGGGTTGAGAAAGAAACTGTAAATACTATTCTTGCTAAATTTAATACTGAAATAATGGATAGTGGATTAAATACACCTGCTAGTGATGATTATATGGTTGTGGATAATGGTAAATATTGGTTTGCACTATCTGATGATGTTGCATTCTACCTAAAACCAGTTGAATCATCTGGAAATAAAGAAAAAGATATTCTTAATATGAGTGCTATTTATATGGATAATGACAAGTATAATGAAACTACTGCCATAAAGTATACAAAACTTTTGATTAAAGCCAATAATGAAGAAATTACTGATTCTGAAATTGATGAATTGTTAAAAGAAGCCAAAGAAAAATCTTCTGCTAAAGAAACAGCTAATAATGGTAAAGGCATTTCAGTAGGAATCTCAAATGCCAATGATCATTATGAATATCAGGTTATTAGAATATATAAATAATCATAAATTACAATTTAGTAATATCAATAATAGCTGAGTTAGGTTTTAATGTTTCTATTGTTTTAAAATTAAGTATTAAAAAATGTCCTCCTTCTTAGAAAGAGAACATCTATATATGTCTTCCAAACTAACAGTTGGTTAGATTTTAGACATTAAAAAACTTACGACACCGTAATAGGTTCGTAAGTTGTATTCAAATGGAGCGGACAACGGGAGTCGAACCCGCCTCCTCAGCTTGGGAAGCTGATGTTCTACCGATGAACTATGTCCGCGAAGAACGTCTACTATTATATGTCATTTTTGTGTATGTGACAAGATTAAAATTCAATTTGACCTATGAAACCGGGGATTGCTGTGATAAGCAATCCCTAGCCTATGGGTAAAATAATTTCAAATACCGCTCCGTTGTCGCTTGACGCGCGTATTGTGCCCTTGTGCAGAGTTACAATCTCCTTTGCAAAGGCAAGACCAATTCCGGTTCCGCTTTTGCGGTTACTGAAAAATCGGTCAAAAATATGCGGAAGAAGCTCGGGTGAGATACCTTCTCCGTCGTCTCGAATACGGATGACGGCTTTTCCTTTTTCTTGCGTACAGTCGATTTTTATTTCTTCTCTTGCATAACGCAGTGCATTGGTGATTATATTCATAAACGCACGGCGAAGCTGTATTTCATCACAGACTATCGTTATCGGAGAATCGTCAAAGCAGGGGATTATGCGAAGCCCCTTTTGCTCTGCAATGTGTTCCGTGTTGCGAAGACAATCATAAAGAAGCTCGCGTACATCTGTCGAATGAAGGTCTGCTTTAAATTGGCCCGATTCCAGCCTTGAGAGTGCGAGAAGTTCCTCTACCAGGTGAGACATCTGTTCGTTTTCTTCGAGAATAACTTTTGATGCTTCAATCGGCTCGAGAACGCCGGTGTGAATACCGTCTGCACAGCCTTGAATTGCCATCATCGGTGTTTTTAATTCATGAGATACATTTTGGAAAAACCATTTTTGTGATTCCTGCGCTTTTTCAACGTAGCCTCCGAGCTTCCAGCCGAAAAGGCAGACCAATACGGTTAAAACAGCCAATACCGCAAAAAAGGCGATATTCAGATAAACGGCATATTGCATAACCGCTCCGATATCCACATAAAGGATATAAGAATACGCATCCTCGTCTCCGTCGGCTTCAACCTGAGTTAAACGAAAAACAAAGCGGCTGTTGTCGGTTTTAAAGGTGTGAAACTCATCATCGGACAGCTTTTCGGTACGACAGTATTCTCGCAGTTGCTGTTCGGATTTTGAAAGGTATTCAGGCTCAAACAGTTCGCCCTCAATCTCAAGATATCTGACACTCGAAGTAAGGAAATGCTCCTGAGCATCCTCATTATCACCTGTATCTGAGTAAGGTACGGGATTTTTTTGTTCATCCTCTAAGAGTATTGCTTTTTGTGCTTCTGCCGTCAGATATTTAGGAACAAATATATTGACGGTAGCAAGAAGCGCCGCAAAGACCACCAGCATGGTGCCGAGAACGGAGAGAGTTATTTTTCTTCTTATGTGCTTCATGCGTTGTCTCCCTTTGACCGTAGCTTGTAGCCGTAGCCCCAAACTGTTTCAATGAGTACATCACTGTCTGCCGAGGAAAGCTTGCTTCGTATACGGCGCAGAGTTTCATCCGTAACTCTGGTTTCAACCTCGTCGTTGTAGCCCCAGATTTGAGTGAGCAGCTCATCACGCGAAAATGCTTTGCCTTCGCCACGCATCAAAAACAGGAGCATTTTCATCTCGTTAGGGGAAAGAGCCAGAGGCTTTCCTTTGCAGAAAAATTGTTTTTCATCACCTGAAAAATGTAAATCTCCGACTGTAATATCCTTATCCATCGGGTCGTTTCCGCGCTCCATTTCCACACGACGAAGTAGCGACTTTACGCGCATCAAAAGTACAGTCGGACGAAACGGCTTGGTCAGGTAATCGTCTCCGCCCTGCAATATACCATTGACGTAATCGTATTCGGTATCCTTCGCCGTAAGCAGAATGATCGGAACCTTGTCTTTTTCTCGTATATGGTGACAGCAGGTCAGTCCGTCGGTGCCGGGCATCATTATGTCTAAAATAACAAGATCGGCGCGCCTTTTGAAAAACGCACCTAAAAGCGCGTCTCCTGTTTCAAACGCGCAAACCTCGTATCCGTCATTTTCGAGAAACCGCTTAAGAGTTTCTCTTATATTTTTTTCATCCTCTGCGACATAGATAAGTTGTTTCATAGCACCTCCGTAAAAAGTAAGAGCCGTGCCGCACGGACACGGCTCTTTTTGTTATGGGCCTACCTGTGCCTTTTCCTGCGGAGTGAAGTTAAATATTCACGTAAGTTTAAAAGGCCATATCTGCTTCATTTGCAGCAATGTTTTCATCATACTTGTCGTTAACACGCTCCCAAAGTGCAGAGTTTCTTTCGAGTACATCAGTGATTTTGTCATCAATGTCGGAAATCTCATCATAGAGCTTGTTTGCATTTTCGTCAGTCATGCGAGCATAGATATCGTCAATTTGCTTTTCAAACTTCGCAAGCTCTGCAAGGTCTGCGAGAAGTGCTGATTTTTCCTGCTCGGTCAGAGAGTCAAGGTTTCTGACGAAGTCTTCGAGAGACGGTACATCGCAATCGGCGGGAGAGTCAACTGAAACAATTTCGGGCATTGTCTCGACAGGGGAATTGTCTTTGTCTTTTGCCGAAGCTGCTGCCGACGTGGCAATGATGCTAACTACAAGGATGAGTGCGAATAATGTTGCGAAAATATTTTTTCTGTGTTTCATAATAAGTGCTCCTTTGAATTTTATTTGCGGATTTCCTTTCCGCAACACAAGAATATCAAAAAAGGGCACCCTATTCACCGAAAAAACGGTTGAAAAATGTCACAAAATTGTAAGAGTTAAAAATCTCAGAATTAACACCGCTGCAATAACAATCATAACACAGGCGATGAAAATCATAAGACCCGTAAATCTTTTATATGAATTTATAAAGTCCATATGTATTTCACCGTCATTCGTTTATGTAGTTGTTATCTATATAATAATGTATTTTATCTTTTCAGGCAATGATTATAAAGATTGAGAGAAAAAAATCTGTATACCTATACCTTTTTACAATTATTCGGTGTAAAAAGTGTAGTGAAGTCACAGTTTTTCGGTGTAAAAAGTGTAGTGCAACCACAATTTTTCGTTGTAATTTTTGTTTTGATGTGGCATATATAAGTGTAAATACTGTATAGAGGTGTGTGTATGTACCGAATAGTTATAGAGAAAAGGGCTTTAAGTTATTTGTTCTTGATGTGGGGTTGCTTGGATGTATGGCAGGACTTCGCCAACGCACAATGCTCGATGGGAATGATCTTTTTGTTGAATTTAAGGGCGCACTCACCGAACAATACGTATGCCAGCAACTTAAGACTATCGATGATTTAGGCGTTTATTATTACACCAACGACAGAAGCTCTTGTGAGATTGATTTTATTGTTGATACCGGCGAAAAAATCATTCCCGTAGAAGTTAAGGCAGAAATAAATCTAAAAGCGAAAAGTCTTAAAATTTATCAGAAAAAATTCAAACCGAAGATTTCTGTTCGTACTTCGATGGCTGATTTTAAAAAAGAAGACGGACTTTTTAATTTACCGTTGTATGCGATAGAAAAAATTAATGAAATTTTCCAAAGAGGCCGGTTTATTGATTAGGGGTGTATTATTTCTTCTTCTACCTCTTGAAAAAGAGAAAGGAGAATGATACAATGTGACCGAAATGGTCGTATTCGAGGGAGCACAATATTTGTTTTATCGGTTACGAAACTGTTTAACTTCATAAGGCTTTGCTGAAAAAAGCCGGATGTTGTGCTGAAAATGCCGGTGCACTGGATTTGCAGGACTTTGTTTGAATAAGGCGAAAGGCCGCGGTATTGCGGCTTTTTTAAAACAGCGCAGTTAGCCTTGGCTAACTCGCAGATATGCAGGTGTTTATTAGATAGGTCTAACGAAAAAATGATAACGATATAAAGGCGGTGAAGCAGATGAAAATTTTTCTCGGAATACTAATCCCCTTTCTCGGCACAACACTTGGCTCGGCTTGTGTGTTCTTTATGAAAAAAGCGCTCGGTGTTTCGTTGCAGCGTGCACTTGCAGGCTTTGCCGCCGGTGTTATGGTTGCGGCATCCATATGGAGCTTGTTGATTCCCGCTATCGAGCAGTCGGAGGGAAAGGGCAAGTTGTCTTTCCTCCCTGCATTTATTGGTTTTTGGATTGGTGTGCTGTTTTTACTCATGCTTGATAGTCTGATTCCCCATCTTCATTTGGGGAGTGATCAGGCAGAGGGACTGAAAAGTAAGCTTGGTCGCACCACAATGATGGTGTTGGCAGTGACCTTGCATAATATCCCGGAGGGAATGGCAGTGGGCGTGATGTATGCCGGTTTTTTTGCAGGAAACACGCAGATCACAGCGGCAAGTGCACTTGCCTTGTCAATTGGTATTGCCATTCAGAACTTTCCGGAAGGAGCTATAATCTCCATGCCTCTCCGGGCCGAGGGAGAGAGTAAAGGCAAGGCATTTCTCGGCGGCGTTCTTTCCGGCGTGGTAGAGCCTGTCGGCGCGATATTGACACTTATTGCCGCTCAGCTCGTGATTCCGGCGCTACCATATCTTTTGAGCTTTGCCGCCGGTGCAATGCTCTATGTTGTGGTGGAGGAGTTGATTCCCGAAATGTCGCAGGGAAAGCATTCCAATATCGGAACGATTTTCTTTGCGGCAGGCTTCAGCGTCATGATGACGCTTGATGTAGCACTTGGATAGTATTTTGTAACAAAAAGGAGGTATTTTTTTGAAGAAACAAACCAATCTATCCCGGCTTTTAGACTATGCGGGGAAGTATCGAATTTTGACTTACCTTTCGTGGGTACTGTCCGCAGCCGGTGCACTGCTGGCACTTGTGCCGTTTTGGTATATCTGGTACATACTCAAGGAGGTAATCGCGGTCGCACCGCAGTACGAAAATGCCGTCCATGTGACTTATTATGGCTGGATGGCGGTAGTATTTGCTGTTGCCGGTGTACTTACATATATCACCGGACTTATGTGTTCGCACCTTGCGGCATTTCGCATCGCCACGAACATGCGCATCACAATGACAAGGCACATTGCTACTCTTCCTCTGGGTGTTATAGAACAGTTCGGCAGCGGTAAGCTGCGCCGCACAATTTTTGAAACTTCCGGGGCGATGGAAACCTATCTTGCTCATCAACTGCCCGACAAAGCAAGGGCTATGGCGACCATTGCGGGACTTCTGACGTTGCTGCTGATCTTTGATTGGCGGTTGGGTCTTCTGAGCCTCTTACCGGTGTTTCTTGCTTTTCTAGTGATGACCCGCATGACCGGAAAGGAAATGCAGGACGATATGACTCAATACCAGAACGCGTTGGCGGATATGTCCAATGAAGCGGTGGAGTATGTGCGGGGTATTCCGGTTGTTAAAACCTTCGGGCAGACGGTGTTTTCATTCAAAAAGTTTAAAGATACTATTGATAATTATGAGCGATGGGTTATTGCCTATACAAAGCGGATGCGCTGGCCTATGACTTTCTATACGCTGGCGGTTAATAGCGTGTTTGTGTTCCTGATCGCAGGCGGTTTCCTTTTCTCTCACGGCAGTGCAGATAGCAGTGTGTTGCTGAATCTGCTTTTTTACATCATCATCACACCGGTCATCTCTTTGACCCTCACTAAACTGATGTTCATGAGCGAAAACGGCATGATCGTGCAGGACGCTATCACCCGTATTGATAGTGTGCTGCAAAGCCCGTCACTTTCTCAGGCAAACTTTCCGCAGCATCCCAGAAACAATTCTGTCACGCTTGATAATGTTACTTTCAGTTATGACGGTATAAAAAATGCATTGGAAGATATTTCCCTCACTATCGGTAATGGTCAGACGGTGGCGTTTGTTGGTCCATCCGGTGGCGGAAAATCCACACTTGCGGCACTCATTGCCCGGTTTTTTGATCCGCAGAGCGGCACCATTTCGGTCGGCGGAGTAGATGTGAAGGACATTGACAAAAATGAGCTGATGGACACAGTTTCCTTTGTATTTCAGAACAGCCATCTTATCAAAGGCACCATTTTAGACAATGTGCGTATGGGCAAGCCAAAAGCCACGGACGAGGAAGTCATGGCGGCGTTAAAGGCAGCACAGTGCATGGATATCATTGAAAAATTCCCGAACGGTGTGAATACGGTTATTGGCTCGCAGGGTATCTATCTCTCCGGGGGCGAGACACAACGGATTGTTATTGCCCGTGCCATACTGAAAAACGCACCTGTGGTGATTTTGGACGAGGCCACAGCCTTTGCAGATCCGGATAATGAAACAAAAGTACAGATAGCTTTTAACGAACTCGCAAAAAGGCGAACCGTCATTATGATTGCCCATAGACTGTCTACCATTGTGAACGCCGATACCATATTTGTACTGAAGGAGGGACATATAGTGGAGAGCGGCAGTTTTGCGGAACTTTCCGGGCAAAAGGGTAGTCTGTTCGGGGCGATGTGGCGGGACTATCAACAATCTGTTCAATGGAAAATGGCAAAGGAGGGTTAAATGATGATCAAGTATTTGCAAAGACGCTATGCACTTTCCCGTAAAGGAGCCATTGACAATATAAAAGGAATTTTATGCTGTTCTCTGCAAAATATCTCTTTCATGCTGCCTGTAGGACTTCTATACCTGTTGGTAGGTGAAATTATGAACGGTACACTTACGGCGGAACGAATCCCGTTCTATGTTATTGGTTGCATTGCGGCGGCACTGTTCATTGTGGTTTGTACGCGGCTTGAATATGACAATACTTTCCTTGTTACATATATAGAGTCAGGTGTACGTCGAGTGGGACTGGCGGAGAAGCTGCGTAAAATTCCACTTTCCTTCTTTGGAAAGAAAGATCTTGCCGATCTGACCTCTTCCATAATGAACGATTGTGCCGTGCTGGAGCAGAGTCAGTCTCACTTCGTTGCGCCGCTGTACGGAGCAATCCTTTCCACTACGATAATTGCCATGTCGATGCTCTTTTTTAACTGGCACATGGCACTCGCTGCTATTTGGCCGCTGCCTGTGGCTTTTTCCATTGTTGCGCTGGCATCAGGCGTGCAGAAAAATCTTTCCCGTAAGGCAACGACGGCGAAAGTTATTTGCGAAGACGGCATTCAGGAATGTATGGAAGCTATGTCTGACTTGCGAGCAAATAATGCCGAAAAATGTTATCTTGACGGGTTGGAAAGGAAAATCTGTGCGGTAGAGAACCGCCTCGTCAAGAGTGAACTGGGAACAGCTGTCTTTGTTGTTTCCGCAGGACTTGTTCTCCGGTTGGGTATTGCTACCACTGTTCTCGTGGGTGCGTTTTTGCTGGTAAATGGCGAAATTGATATTTTGGTATTTTTTATGTTTTTGTTAGTTGCATCACGCCTATATGATCCATTGGAGGGTACGCTGCAAAATCTTGCCGCAATCATCGGTACCGGCAGCAATATTGAGCGCATGAATGAGATTTTAGATTGCCCCGAACAGGCAGGCAGCAAAAAGCTGACCAATCGTGGCTGTGATATTTTATTCGACCATGTAGGATTTTCCTATCAGAGTGGTGAAACAGTGTTGAAAGAAGTGTCCTTCACGGCAAAGCAGGGACAGGTTACAGCTCTTGTCGGTCCCTCCGGCGGCGGAAAGACAACAGTTTCACGTCTGGCGGCGCGGTTTTGGGACATTGATAGAGGCGGGATTACCATAGGAGGCATGGATGTGTCAAAGATTGATCCGGAAAAGTTGATGAGCCTCTATTCTATTGTGTTTCAGGATGTAACGCTATTTGACAATACAATTTTGGAAAATATCCGCATCGGACGCAAGGATGCCACAGACGAAGAAGTGATTGCGGCGGCAAAACTCGCCAATGTGGACAAGTTTGCCGAAAAGCTTCCTAATAGTTGGAATACCAACATCGGTGAAAATGGCTGTGAGCTTTCCGGTGGAGAGCGGCAGCGTATCTCAGTTGCCCGTGCTTTTTTGAAGGACGCACCTATCATTCTGCTGGATGAGGCAACCGCCAGTCTGGATGTCGAAAACGAAACTGCCATTCAGGAGGCACTTTCCCGCCTCATAAAAAACAAAACCGTCCTTATCATCGCCCACAGAATGCGTACCGTTTCCGGTGCAGACAAGATTGTGGTGTTGAAGGACGGTACGGTAGCTGAACAGGGCTCTCCTGCAGAATTGCTGCAATTGGGCGGTATCTTCGCTCACATGGTACAGCTTCAGACCGAGAGTCAGGAATGGGCGCTCGCAAAGACATAAAACGAGGTTTGATTTTTATTCTGTTTCCCGAGAGCAGGAACGGATCATTTTACAACAGTATTATTTATAGATGTTACATTATAGCTGCAAACTCATTCTCGTAAATATCCGAAAAAATGAAGATGATCAAAGAACGGAAAAAATTTTTCATGAAAGACCTCTTTTATTGAATTTTCAACTGACATGTTGTTTTTGTTATAATATAATATACATAAAAAAATATGTAAAAAAGCAAGGAGGTTTTGCGATGAAAAGAAGAATTATTGAGATTGATAAGGATAAATGTAACGGCTGCGGTGCCTGTGCCGCTGCCTGTCACGAAGGAGCAATTTCCATGATTGACGGCAAAGCACAGCTCATACGGGACGATTACTGCGACGGACTGGGTGATTGCTTACCCACATGTCCCACGGGAGCCATCACCTTTGTTGAGCGCGAAGCGGCTGCCTATGACGAAAAATCCGTTATGGAAAACAAGCGAAAAATTATGCAGGAAAAGATGAAGAAAGAGGGAATGACATTGCCCTGCGGATGTCCCGGAAGTCAGTCAAGAAAAATTGAGCATACGACCTGTGCCGATAAGGAAGAGGTATATGTGAAGCCTGTCAGCAGATTGTCGCAATGGCCCGTTCAGATAAAGCTCGTTCCTGAAAATGCACCGTATTTTGACGATGCAAAGCTGCTCATTGCCGCTGACTGTACCGCCTATGCTTATGCCGCTTTTCATGAGAGGTTCATCAAAAGACATGTCACTCTTGTAGGCTGCCCCAAGCTGGACGGTGTGGACTATTCCGAAAAGCTCACTGAAATTATTCGCAACAACGACATCAAAAGCGTGACCGTCGTGCGCATGGAGGTACCATGCTGCGGCGGATTGGAGGCAGCGGCGAAAAAGGCGCTTCAGGATAGCGGAAAATTTATTCCATGGCAGGTTGTCACCGTGACGGTGGACGGACAACTTGTGGAAGAATAAATGCAGGGGTTTCATTTTTTCACGGTGCTGAGAAATTTCCCTGTTTTTTTAACAAATTTTTGCTGTTTTATCGTTGGGTTATTTGCAACCAATTCTAAAACTGCAAGTTCTTCTAAAGTATCAATTTGATACTTTGGAACTTTTGAACTGATACTTTGGGAATTGCTTTCATCCACAAAATCAATGTGCATATATTTGTTCTTTAAATCGTAATTGGTATCTAGCAAAAGATTTGAAAAGAAGATTTCTAAAGATTTAGTCGTGGGATGAACACCTTTTTGCAGATTATTGTAATTAGCACGAACTAAAGTATTGCGGAAATACCAAGGCAGATTTACAGGCGAAAATGAGAATAAAACAAAGACTCTGAAAGCCCGAATCATTCGGGCTTTCAGAGTCTTATGGCGGAGACAGCAGGATTTGTTCCCCGATATAGATGGTGCTTAGTGCTCTATTGTTTTCCAACAGCGCTCTTTCATAAAGTCCGAAATAACAGAGGGGTCTTGGCCTTCATAATACTTCACAAGCAGTTTTTTGAACTCCGGCACTTCACTTTCGGGAATCACCAAAAAACCTCCGCCATGAGCAATAAGATAATGGTTTGCAAAGATAACAGAAGCACGTTTATTGCCATCCAGGAATATCTGGGTTTTCATGCAGTAAAGACAAAGTCTGATGGCAATATTAATGGGATCGTCATCTTCCTCAATGATTTCAAGAATTTTGTCTTTCACATTCAATTCATTTGGCAGGGGCGGAACATAAGACGAACCGCCTATGGTAACCGGAACACCACGAATTCGACCACCTTCTGCAAAAAAGCCTTCATTGACAAGCCTTGCAATATGACTGAGCATATAATAGTCAGAACGGCTGGCAACTACATCACGGTCCAAAATAAACTCCCATGCGTGTTTCAAATTCAAAATTTTCTGTACGTCGGTAGCCGTCATACCGGATACTTTTCCATTTTCTAAGATCTCTTCTGTCTGAGGGAAAGATGTTGCAACTCCCTCTAAAACAGCCTGATCATAGATGTTCATTTTCATGTTGGCACGTGCAAAGGCAATGTTGTTTATAACATCGGTGGAAAGGTCATCCTCGGAATAACCGGCTGCAGCAAGTCGCTTCTCAATGCTACGAAGCGACTTTCTGATTTCATGGGCTTCTCTGGCATTGCGCAAAAGCAGATTATACAATTCTTCGCTATATGTGCCTACATAAGTGGATGTCTGTTTTCCAGCCACACGTTTTCTTACATAAAGATATTTCCCCTCGCCGCGTTTTTTGATTTCGGGTGTGCCATCATAGGGCATTAAGTTCAGTCTGGCATTGAGGTCAGCGCGATTTCTGAGCAATTCCTGTATTTCGCCATATTGTACTGCCATTGCAACTCCTCCTTTTAGGGAACAATTCTTTTGATTATTATATCAATTTGTTCCCCAACAGTCAATGTGTATTGGGGAGCAATTTTGAAAATCATTTTCGATATTTTCCCCCAATCTTGCGAATATACAATATAGTATGCCCTGATTTGCCAAGCGGCTTTTCGATTAGGACTTCTTCGATAGAAAAATAAGAAGTACGGCAGCCCATTGTATCATGGACTGCCGTACTTCACTTGGCAAATGACTCTAATTTTAATAGAAATTATTTAACGGGGGGTGCAACTTCGGTTCAGAGGGGGTGCAATTCTCCATTGGTTTTGTACTCTGCTACACTTCCCGATGTTCACATAAGGTCAAAGCATATTTACTCTTGTTGGCGGGCATGACATTTTTGCTGGCAGCTTTGCAGGTACAATCACTGCTGAGTCACCGGTTTATGACCCTTTTTCCATTTATGTGGATGTACAATTAGACTAAAAAGTAAAAAATGACTGCCCGCAGGCAGTCATTTTTTTGTGTTTCAATCTTCTAAAAGTGCTTTTGCAACCGCATACATATCGGCTACAATGGGAATGTCAGCAATTTTTTGTAAGGGAGCGTCCGGAGAAAGATTCACAGAGCATAGTGTACCGACATTTTCCAGTCCTGCTAGGAATTGAAGCGAACCCGAAACACCGAAAGCTAAAAGAAATTTCGGCGAAACACTTTGTCCGCTGAGTCCAATCTGTTGAGATTTCGGAAGCCAACCTTTGTCTACGAGCAAGCGTGAAGCGAAAAGCTCTGCATCCAAGGTGTTAGCGAGTTTTTGAAAAAGAGCAATATCTTCTTTTTCTTTGACACCGTTTCCTATAACTAAAATAATATCGCCTTTAGCGCTCGATTCTGTTACCCTGTTGCACCATTCGGCTTTGTAGTTTGGCTTCGGAATATGGAGCGTTTCTATAGAAACGATGGTTTCCTTTTCTGATTTTTTTATGGGACTTGCAAACCGTAAAGAAGCAATTTGCGGCTTGGCGGTTTTGGTTAAAATACTCGCCATAAGATTGCCCGAAAAAGCGGGTCTGGTTTGTAAAAGTAAGCCGTCCTCTGTGAAAGAAAGCGCAGTGCAATCAGCCGTTACGCCTGTGTGCAGTTTCGCACCGACCATAGCCGAAAGCGTTCTGCCCTCGGGCGTTGCAGGAAAGAGAGCAATATCCGCCTTTTCTCCAAAGCGTTCACAGAAAATCTCTGCCTCTGTTTCAGGGAAAAAAGAAGAAAAATTTTCGTTTTGAAAAACCGTGCAAGCAGAAAGTCCACTGCTTTTTAATTCGAGTTTTAATTCTTCTTTTAAAGACGGCACAAACAGTGCACCGACTGTTTCATAGCCTTTTTTTTGGCCGAGTGCCAGGGCAGTGGTGAGAATTTTTTTAGAAATCGGGTGCAATTTCGTCGGAAAGGCTTGAAGAAATACCACGAGAAGCGGTCGACTTGTCATGTGTTTTCTCCTCCTTTCACAGCGCTTAGTGCATCACAGATACGTTTTGCCGCATCGCTTGCCGAGAGCACTTCGGGACTATGTTTGCCGGGGTGTTCTGTCGCTTTTGTTCGCACCACGTTGGTGGGCGAAGCGTGCAAACCGTATTTTGCGGGATTCGGTTCAGCTAAATTTGCAAGGGTCAAAAGACGAATTTCCTTGGATTTCGCTTTGAGTTTGTCCCGAAGGGAGGGCATACGCACTCTGCCGATGCCGGCCCCGACAGCGAGTAATGCAGGGGCGGTGATTTCGACCCTCTGTGTGCCGAACGTGAGTTCTTGCGAAAGGGTGAGTACGGTTTCGGTGATTTCATCTATACTTTTTATCCAACCAATCGCAGGAATGCCGAGCTGTGTCGCAAGCGAAAAAGGCAGTTGTGCAGTGTCGCCGTCAGTGGTTTGCTGTCCACAAAGCACGAGGTCAAATGTGCCGAGCGCACGGATACCTGCCGCCAAGGTGTAGGCCGTGACATAGACATCTGCACCCGCAAAGGCTTTGTCCGAGAGCAAAACGCCGCTGTCTACACCCATGGAAAAAGCCGTACGCAACACCTCTTCGGCGGATTTTGGCCCCATTGTCAGGGCGGTGACAATGCCGCCGGTGGCTTCGGCAATACGAAGTGCCGCTTCAATGGCATAAAGATCCCACGGATTGAGCTTGCCGCCTGATTCGGTACGCTTTAATACGCCGTCCCCGTCCATCGAAACGCTTTTGGCGGGGACTTGTTTAATACAAACTAAAATTTGCATAAGGTTCTCCTTAAGGGTTCATTCTGCCTATAGAATCAAAAAATTCACGAAGCTTTTGAGCGCTTTCTTTGCTTGCTTCATCTAACAATGCCGCTAAAATCGGTGCTTTTGCTTTACCAATCCCATATTTCGCAGAGATTGTACCGCCGATTTCTAAAACGGATTTGGCAAGACTGAAAAGGATTTCTTGTGCATCTGTCGGTGCAGTGAGAAAAAGATGCAGCTGTCCTTTGAGAATACTGCCGTAAAGGGCAAGGGGCAGAGCATGCGCCTTTGCAAAGTCCTTATAAAATGCCAAAATTTCGCATGGAGATTTGATGGGAAGTAAAAAATCGCTTTCTGCACGGAAGCCTGTAGAAAGAAAACAACTGTTTTGCTCATTGAGCAGAGAGGGCACGGCATGACGCATGGCACGAAACGGCGCACAGGCCTCAAAGCCGCTTTCTGCCCAGGTGTTTTCTTCTTTGCCGCCGCACTGATCGAATTCGTCTAAAAGAAGGGAGAGCTCTTCGGTTACGCTGTCTTCGTCTTCTCCCTCTAATTCTACATATATGGCCGAGGTAACACCGGATGGAAATGCGGGTAATTTCTTTAAAAGCGGATTGTCGATATTTGCTTCTAAAAGTGCCAAAGCTTCTTTACTGTAGTATTCGCAAGTCGTAAGATGTGCACCCTCGAAGGTATCTCGTTTGTTTGCTGTGGCTTCACTGAACTTTTCGAAAGAATCCTCGTTCTCGAAGAAAAAGACAACGCCCCAAAGTTCTTTTGGAAGCGGCAAAAGGTGAAGCTTTAAAGAAAGTGCCACGCCGAAATAACCTTCTGATCCGCAAAGCACGTCCAAAAGGTCGGTGGGTGCTTTCTCTTGTAAAGTAGGGAACGAAAGCAAGCTTGCATCTATGGATTTTCCGTTCGGGAGAGGTAAAATACCGTCTGTTACCGTGTATTTACCACGTGAAACGGTAAATACTTCGCCGTCTGGTGTAACCCATTCCACAGATTCTACAAAATCTTTACATTCGCCATAAAAAAGGCTTTCAGGGCCCGAAGCATTGACGGCAAACATACCACCGATGCTTGCGGTATCTTCGGTGGGCTGCACGGGGAAGAAAAGACCACGCTTCGCCGCCGCTTTTTGAATTTCAGCAAGCTGTACGCCGCTTTCTACAGTGAGAAAGTATTTGCCTTTTTCTTCCTCTATCTCGCTCATGGCGGTTAAGTGTGAAAGATTCAAGATGGCACCCTCACGTGGTACGGCACCACCTAAAAATCCTGTGCGGCTGCCTTGAAAAGTGAGAGGGGAATGCACCTCTTTTGTTTGACGCACGGCTTCGATGACTTCTTGCTTTGTATTTGGAAAATATAGTGCTGTAGCAGAACCCGCAAAATGCGATTCGTCTTTCAAATAGGCACGGTTCTTTTCACAAATCGCTTCTTTTAGCATGCGTTTTCCTCCCTTAAGGTCTTTAAAAGTCTTTCAGTAAAGGTTTTGGCATCTAATAAAATGCCGTAATCAGCATTTTTGAAAATGAGTGCGCTTTCGTCTGTATTGACGGCAATGATGGTTTTGGCTTTTTCAATACCGAGAGCAAATGCACCCGCCCCGGCGGCACCCAAAACCAAACAGCAGTTGGGGGAGGTGAGTGTGCCGGATTGTCCGATGATTTCCGCCTGTGCGCCCCAAGCATTCAAAGCGGCGGGACGGGTTAAGCCGAAAGCACCCTTTAGCGCTTTGGCAAGTTCACGTGCCATGTCGCAGTTTTCCTTTGTACCCATGCCGGCACCGGCGGCAACTACAAGTGCGGCGGAAGAAAGATTCGTTTGCGCCGCAGGGGCTAAAAAGGTTTCTGCTTTTATATAGTCGGGCTTTTTATTAGCTGAAAGTTCTATGCTATGCTGAAAAGGATAAAGTTTTATATCGGCTTCGGGAAGTGTTAATATAGCCGGAAGTGGTAAGACGTTTTGCCATTCTAAGTTAGAAGCGCAAACACGTTTTTGTACCGTAACTGAGTTTTCTTCCAGTGCCGTAATTTCGGCACCGAAAAAGAGCGGGAAAGCGTTGCTTTCTGCTAGCTGCAATGCCGCTTTTCGTCCTGCGGCAGTATCCGCAAAGAGATATAGCGAATGAGCGCTATGGGCTTTCATGACCTCTTGCAAGGCGGTGCTTTCGACTTCATAACTGCCACTTATTTTACAGTACAGCGAACGCTCGGTGACGGCTCTTTTTAGAGCACTATCTTCGCTTATGGCTTGATTTTGTTCCGTTTTTTCTACTTGTGTTAGTAAATGGAGCACGTCTTTATAAAGTGTTTGGGAATCCGCAGACAGCATTTTACAGTTTCTGCCGATTTTAGGCTTTTGAAATGTGCCGATTTCTGCCGACTGAACAGTAGGCACAGGACGAGAAACAGCGGCTTTGCCACGGCATTTCATGCGTGCTTTTAAAGTCGCATAGCGTAAAACCTCGGGGCTGTTGCCAATGGAGCAAACAAGAGGAAGCATGACTTCTTTTTTAAAAGTCCCTGTCGGTCTTTGCAAAATGGCTTTGAGCGTATTTTCTTCGAGTACTAAGGATTCTGCATCTTCCAAAAGAGGTACGCCTAAAAATGCTGAAAGATAATATGGCACAGCGCCGGTTTCTGCAAGGCTCGCTTCTTTGCCTGTCAGCACAAGGTCTGCACCGAGCGCTTTTATTTCTTCGGCTAAGAGTTTGGCAATGCTGCGGGGCGAAAATTCTCGGTTTTCTAAGGGGATAGAAAGGACTTCATCATAGCCTACGGCAAAAAGATTTTCTGAAAAACTCTTGGGAAGGGCGTTAGAAACAGTAAGAGCAGTACAAGAAACTTCTGCTCCTTGCACTGCTGCCTGTTCTTTTAACTTTAAACCGTATTCCAAAGAAGATGCGTCAAAGCAGCCTAGCTCAGACCCCGCATAGGCGAGGTCTGCACCAAGACTGAAATTTTCGTAATCTTTTTCTATAATCCTGTCGGGATTCAAAGAGAGTTTAAAGCAAATGACGATTTTCATTTGTTGTCTACCAAAAGTACACCTTTGTTTAAAATATGATTCGGGTCTAAAGCTTCCTTGAGCTTATACATGAGCGGATAACTGGAACCGTGTTCCTGCGGCATCCACTGGGTACGGTATTTGCCACTGCCGTGGTGATGTGCAATACTGCCGCCGTGCTTCAAGGTTTCTTCCAAAATGACACGGATGACTTTCATATAGTCTTCCTGTGCGGTGTCAGAGGAGTCTTCCATGAAAGCGAAGGTGAAGTAAATGTTAGTACCCTGCATATAGCTGTGGGAGGAATGACCGCCGATATACAAGAGGCTGTCGATTTCTTCCATGGCACGAGAAGTAACGTCTTCGTAAATCTTGGAGATTTCATCCCAATTGCCGGAGATTTCGCAGGTATCTGCAACAGCGCCCATCTTGTAATACTGACCGTCATCCATCTTGCCGCAAACATCGTTTCTGGTTTGGAGCCAAGAGAGAACGGGCTTGTCACCGAGTCTTACAGCTTCGTATTTTTCAGCGTATTTGTCGATTGCCGCACCGGTTGCATCTGCAATGGCTTTCGGACCTTCGCAAAGGAAGAGTATCATCGCATAGCCGTCAGGTAAGCCGCCACCATTAAGACCCAAAATCATCATAACTTCTGCCGCATCGTGTAAACGGATAACAGCGGGCTTGTAGCCGTCGGTGACGATGTCATGAATCATCTTGAAGCCTTCCTGCATATCCTTGATGCCGTAAGCACACATCCATCTTTCTTCCGGACGATATTTGAAAATCTTTAAGGTAGCTTCGCTGATGAAACCGAGAAGGCCCTCGTTGCCGATGAAGAGGTGGCGAAGATCCGGGCCGCAGCTTCTGCGCGGTACGTTCTTAATTCGGATGATTTCACCATCAGCCATAACAGCTTCTAAGCCGACAACGAGATCCTCGATGCCGCCGTAAAGGGTGGAGAACTGACCGATACTGCGTGTAGCAATCAAACCGCCGATGCTTGCCATCGGTAAAGACTGCGGGAAGTGACCGGTGGTGTAGCCACGCTCGTTCAAATAGTTTTCTAAGTATTCGAGCGGTGTGCCGCAACGAACGGTAACAGACATATTTTCTTCGTTGACTTCGATAATTTCATTCATCAGGCTGCCGTCGATGATGACGCCGCCTTCCTGCGGTTCAACACCAAGGGTAACACTGGAACCACCGGTACGAGGTACAACATCAATTTTGTTTTCGTTTAAGAATTTGAGCACGGCAGAAGCTTCCTCGGTGGATTTTACCTTTACCACGCAAGCGGCTCTGGGTGCAAAGTTTTTGCCGTCGGCTCTTTGATAAACACGGAAGCCGATATAATCTTTTGCGGCGTCCAAAACGGAGGCTTCGTCAAAAAGAACACGATCTGCCTCAATAATTTCCTGTAAACCCTTGATAATTGCTGCTTTTTCCATGGTGATTACTCCTTTTCTTTCATTGATCTGGATGCGATAATGTCTACACCCGTGTTTTGTATGTTTTTAATAATGATATCTCCGCATGTAACGGGCGCTTTTACGCTGACCCTGTATACATCGTTTAAACAATCTTTGAGTTTTTCTTTTGGCACTTCGTCTGTGCTTACAACAGAAAGTCTTGGCAACAAGCCGTTTTCTACACGAACGGTACTGGTGAGCATGCGCATAGGCTTTGTGTATTCGGAAATGCCGTGGTTGTAGCCACGCTTACAGCGGTTTCCCGTAACGGTGAGTTCGCCGTTTTCATCGGTCACAGTTAAGTGACAGCTATTCGGGCAGACAATGCAAATATATTCTTTCGTCATGCTTTCTCCACCTCTCTAACGGAAATTGTAAGGTCTTGGTCGGCGCCCTTGTCAATCTCTAAAGTGAGCATTTCGGGCGGTGCAACAAATTGGCAATTCTTTTTATAAAGTACCTCGTCTTTGCTTTCACAAAGTAAGGTCGCTTTTTCTTTCGGTGCTTTGACACGCAAGAAAAATGTACTCTTGTGTCCGTTTTCACGGATTCTCTGCGGAACAGCAAAGTTGACATTTTCTCCGCAAGAAACGGTTTTATAAGGTGCATCTAAGGTTAATTTGCCGTTTAGATAATCTACAGCACCTTGTGCAGCGATTTCACCGCTCTTAGAAACATAGTCTACAAGGTCAAACACAACCGAAACATTGCCTGCGGCGAAGATGCCGGGGATGCTTGTCATAAAAGAGTTGTCGAGCATAGGACCTTTCGTTTTGGGGTCTATCTCGATGCCGGCCTGACGGCTGAGCTCGTTTTCGGGAATGAGTCCGACTGCAAGTACTAGGAGGTCGCATTCAATCGTACGCTCCGTGCCGGGGATAGGCTTTCTGTCTTTATCCACCTTAGCCACTGTGACAGCTTCTACACGCTTTCTGCCATGCACCTTTGTAACGGTGGTGGCAAGATGAAGCGGAATGTCAAAATCATCCAGACACTGTACAATGTTTCTGGTAAGACCACCCGGATTTTGCATGACTTCATATACGCCCTCTACGGACATGCCCTCAAGTGTCATACGTCTGGCCATGATTAAACCAATATCGCCCGAACCTAAAATGACGGCACGTTTACCGGGGAGATAACCCTCCATGTTGATATATCTTTGTACCGCACCGGCAGTTAAAACACCGGTGGGGCGTTCACCGTAAATAAAGACCTGGCTGGCGGTGCGTTCACGGCATCCCATGGTGAGGATGATCGCACCGGCTTCAATTTCTAACATGCCCTCAGCATTGTTGCAGGCATAGATTTTTTTGTCGGGTGTGATTTCTAAAACCATGGTGTCGAGTTTTATCTCGATGTCGGTTTTTTCAACCTCATCAATGAAGGATTGTGCATACTGCGTACCGCTCATGCGCTTACCGAAACGATGAATACCGAAGCCGTCATGAATGCACTGCTGTAAAATGCCGCCCAGTTCTTTGTCACGCTCTAAAACCATGACTTTTTTTGCGCCGAGTTCTCTGGCTTTCAGTGCTGCGGCAAGACCGGCAGGTCCACCGCCGACAACGACAATATCTGCTTTTCTCGTAATCATGCCTGACCCTCCTCTGTTTCCGGTCTGTTATTCTTGAGAAGAATATTACTGCCTTTTCCCTTTAAGGTGATGTCCGTGAAATCTCTGCTTTGTTCTCTGGCGAGAATTTCCAAAACTTTCGGCTGACAGAAACCGCCTTGGCATCTGCCCATACCGGCTCTGGTGCGGCGCTTGATACCGTCCACCGTGGTGGGTGGTACGGGGGAGTGAATGGCTTCTAAAATCTCACCCTCTGTGATGCTTTCACAGCGGCAAATGATTCTGCCATAAGCGGGATTTTCACGAATCAAAGCGTCTTGTTCTTCTCTAGTCATATTTCTGAATTCCGGTTTCTTTTTGCGTAAAGGATTCCAATTGACTTTCTTAACAAGAGGTATGCCTTTCTTGTTGGCATCCGACTTTAAAATATCCTCTACCATTTTGGCAATGGCGGGTGCAGAAGCAAGCCCCGGGGACTGAATAGCACCGACATTTACGAAACCGTCTGTGATATCAGACATACCGATGACAAAATCTTCTTTATAATCGGCGGGACGTGAACTTGCAAAGAAACGAATGACATCACCATATTGGATTTGGCTGTCACCTCTGCCCATTGCATAACCGAGGCTTTCGGCATCGGTGGATTTATCTTCTTTGTCGGGAATCTCCTGTGCGGAGGGCCCCATTAAAATGTTACCTTCGGGGGTATGGCACATGCCGCCGCCCTTGGTTTCGGATTTCATATTCTTTACAGTAAGTTTTAAGAAATCTTTGGTGATATACTGGCAAAGTGATTCGTATTCCGGCTCTTTTGCCTTGTCGAGAATGGCAATTGTACCTTTTCTCGGATGGATGGTGTAGCTTTCGTCACCCGCCATGGCGGAAATTTCATCGGCATACACACCGGCACAGTTGATAATGTATTTCGCTTTAATAATGCCTTGATTGGTTACAACGCCTGTGACTTTATTTTTTTCGGTGAGTACGTCGGCAACCGCACAGTCGAAGCGGAACTGCACGCCGTTGCTGGCGGCATTTTCGGCAAGAGCCACAGCCACTTGATAAGGTTCTACCAGTCCCATGGTTGGCATCCAAATGGCGAGCTTTACTTTGTCGGCTAAACCGTTTTTCACAAGACCCGGCTCGATTTCAGCGGCACGCTTGCCGTCCACCAGTTCTGCCGGAACACCGTTGATTTTACAAACTTTATGTACCGCGTGAATTGCCACTTTAAGCGCCGGGTCTGTAACGAATCCCATTGCACCGACACGCTTTAAGTCAAAGCCTAATTCTCTTGCCCAATCGGTATACATGCGATTGCCTTCGACATTGAGTTTGGCTTTGAGTGTGCCGGGTTTTGCCGCATAGCCGGGATGAATGTTACCGTTATTACACTTAGTAGCACCGGTTGCCACGTCGCTGGACATTTCAACAACGACAATTTTTAAATTATATTTGGAAAGTTCTCTTGCAATACCACAGCCGGAAATGCCTGCACCGATGATGACAACATCTGCTTCATCGACAACGCCTAAGGCTTCACCGGCTTTTTTTTCGGCGGTGTAGTCTTTTTTGGGAATCTCCATGCCACGGACTGTCATTTTATTGACGACATTTTTAATGCTTTTATCCTTGGCTGCTGTGTGTCCGATTTTAACAAGCTCCTGCCAGCTGTCGCAGTCGCCTGTGAGGGTCAGTATTTTTCTTTCATCCACACTCACATGGATTTGTGCCTGTGGAAACTGCTTTTGTAATTTTTTTTCCATCGACATGTTATTTTGCCTCCTAAACCGTGTCGTTTCTATTACAATATATAATTCCTTAATAGAATTGCGGTGCCATTTTGCCGCTAAGCACATTCTTTTGAATGTCTGAAACTGCGCCGTCGGAGATATAATTCTTTAAAATACCGTCTATGCCGTAATTCTTGCGGCTCACGAGCGCTACAGGAATTTGCATTTCATTGATTTTATCACTGTGGAGCGGTAAGACACTGATTTGTGATTTCGGAATGCAATGTTCATGTTGTAGTGCAGAATTTAAAAGGTTTTGTGAGCTGTCCTCGAGACCGTCTCTAAAAATAATACAGTCCACTACGCCTTTATAAAAGGCGTAAACGGAGCTGATGAGCGGCATCTCTATAATATGTACCTTTTTATCAGCACACACTTGCCGTGTGAGTTCTATCTGGTCGGAACTCGTCGGGTCAACGGCAATGGTCATGCCGTCCTCAATTTGTGCTTTCCCGGGTTTGTTTATATAAAGTTTATAAGGAAGAGAATATTCGCAACCTATAAAAGGAAAGGCAATTTCCAGTTCTTCGTATTTGGCCATTTGTACCTTTGCGGAATATTGTGTGGTGACAACAAAATCATAAGAACCGCGAAGCAAAGCTTCTGCTCTGTTTTTTGCGCCCTGCACAAAGGCAAAAGTAAAGGGGATTTCACAGCGGTTCATGCCTTGACAAATGCCTGTGGCTAAACCTGCTAAATGCAAGTTCAAAGGCGGCGGCATGGAGGCGGTGAGATTGGTCAAACCGGAACACGCAAAAAGCGCTTTTTCGTTTTTTTCAATTAAGAACGTACCTTTCTTCCCTTGCTTTTCGAGGACAATGACATTTCGTTCTTCTAAAAAAGCCAAAGCGTTTTGTACGATGCCTCTGGAGCAGGAAAAAAGTTCGGCATATTCTTTTACAGTCGGAATTCTGCTACCTACCGAAGTGCCGATAAAGCTTTTAGCGATGCTTGTACTTGCCGACCATTCTTTTCGATATGGGGATTGCAGCATAGCATTTCTCCTTTTTATGTACGTTTTCTTGTACGCAAGCATATTATATCCTTGTTTTTATGCGTTGTCTAGTCTTTTTTTTGAATTTTACAGTTATTTTTTATAGTTTTACTTTGTTAAATTTTTATTTTTTGAAAAATACGCCAAAAGGCATTGATTTTCTGTACAGAATACTATATGATAGGAAACAGCCAATGCAGAACATATTACACAGAATTTTCTGCATAAAATATAAAAAACTATTTTATATTGTAAATCAAAAAGATAGACTGTAGGGGGAATGACCATGTCAACCGAACAGAATGTACGAGCAAAGCGTGAACTGATTTTAACTTTTGACATCGGAACGCAAAGTGCTCGTGCATTGCTTGTGGATAAAGAAGGCAATGTTGTTGATAAACAGAAACATATTTATAAGCAGCCCTATTATTCTTTAAATCCCAACTGGGCAGAACGTGACCCTGAAAAATATTGGGATGACATTTGCGAAAATGCCTTGGCACTCAAAGCAAGAAATGAAGATATTTGGGGTGACATTATAGCGGTCACTTGTACTTGCATTCGTGCTACGGCGGTGTGTCTTGATAAAGAGGGCAAACCTGTGCGAGATGCCATTGTTTGGCTCGACAAGCGTGAGGAAACCAATTTGCCGCCGCTTACAACGAAAAGTCGTGCGCTTTTTAAGGTGGCAGGTCTTACCGATGCCGCCGAAACCTTACGCACCCATATGTATTGCAATTGGCTTGCTGTAAATGAACCGGAAACTTGGAAAAAAACTTATAAATATGGCATGCTTTCAACTTTCTTCAATGTAAAATTTACCGGCGTCATGAAAGATTCCACGGCCAATATGTGCGGCATTGTGCCGTATGACACCAAAAACAGAAAATGGTATCCGAAAAATGATTTCCATAGAGAAATTTATTTGATTGATGATGACAAGCTTTTAGAGCTTGTAAAACCCGGCACAATCCTTGGAAAGATTACCAAAGAAGCAGCCGAAGCAACAGGCGTACCGGAGGGCTTACCCTATATTGTGACAGGCTCTGATAAAATGTGTGAAACCTTTGGTCTTTCCTGCACAAAGAATGATACTGCGGCGATCAGCCTTGGCACACTTTCTTCAATTCAAGTGCCGAATGATAAATTCTTTACGATTAAAATGGTCTTGCCGCCTTTCCCATCCTTGACAGGTAATTACTTAAACGAACTGCAAACCTATCGAGGCTTTTGGCTCGTTTCCTGGTTTAAAGAACAGTTCGGGCAAAAGGAAGTGGAAGAAGCAAAAGCACTGGATACCTTCCCCGAAAAGCTTTTGGATGCGCAGCTTAAAACTATTACACCGGGATGCGACGGCTTGATTATGCAACCGACCTTGACACCCGATGCGATCACGCCGAATGCACGTGGTGTGTTCTTGGGACTCACCGAAGTACATACGAGAATGCACTTCTATAGAGCGGTAGTCGAGGGCATAGCTTTCACACTTTATGACGGCTTGAAAACTCTCGAAAAATCCGGCAAAAATGAAGTGAAAAAGATTTTTATTGCAGGCGGCGGTAGTAACAGTAAGGATATTTGTCAAATCATGGCAGATGTTATGGGGGTTCCTGTTTGTCGTATTCAAACGGATGAAGCATGCGGCCTTGGCAGTTCCATTTTAGGCTTCGTTTCTATGGGCATTTATAAAAATAATGATGAAGCGATAAAAGCTATGGTACATGAGCGGGATTGCTTTACGCCGGATAAGGAAAATCACAAGCTTTATAAGCAAATTTATAAAGATGTCTACAGCAAAATGTTCCATAGACTTGTAAAACTCTATCGAAACATTGACCGCATCTTTTTAAACACAAAATAAATATTATTTTAAGGAGACAGTCTTATGGAAAAATTAACTACAAAATCCACCGTTGGTGATGCTCTCAAAAATCCGAAAGCAGTTGCTGCAATCGAAGAGATTATGCCCGGTATTACAAAAAATCCGGTTATCAATATGTTCAAAAAGCTTACGCTAGACAAGCTTCCGGCTATTGAGCAGCTCCACTTGAGCAAAGAAAAGCTCGACGAAATGCTTGAAAAAGTGAACCAGGAAGACTAAGCACGTCTAAAAATCCTCTGTTCAAAATATTTTCGTTCAATCACCCGAAAATCCGATTGGCATATCAGAACACTCCAACAATTATCCGTTTGGCGAGTGATAAACGAAAAAACAAAAAAGTGAATATTCACTGAATTTTCACTTTGGAGCGAATTTTTACTGAATATTCGCTATGTTCGCCGTAAAAAGTGGCACGGCTTGCAAATATTCGTTGTGATTTTTGGTACGAATGAAATTTACAAATTCATAAATCGTACATTCGCAAAAGAAAACCTCTTTTGATACAATTTGAGTATCAAAGGAGGTTTTTACTATGACTGAAACATTATTTGAACAATTCGGCGGTAGTTGTATCATATCTGCTGACAAGGTAAGGAGCTTCGCCACATGTTATTTCCAAGCGTTTAGCATCGACATATGATTTCCAAGTTTTATTATTGTTATCAAACAGAATTTTATCATTATTTGTTATCCAAGTTGTTCCTTGCGGAATGTTAAAAATATTTGCTCTGCCAAACCAAGCTTCGTCCACTTGATTGTTTTGTTCATTGCAAATCCTTGATGGGGTAAACACTTCTGCGCTTTTTCTTATTTTTCGGTCTTGAACTATTTTGATTTTGCCGCACGGGGTTGAATAACATTAAAATATCGTCCTGTAATCAATTTAACCTTCATCTCGGCACGTTCATTATATTCAGGACCATAAGATTCATAATCCTTTGTACACCAGAGTATGTTTTTGCGTGTGGTTTTATCTTTTAGTAAAATGCGTAGAATAATAGGATCAATATCGGCAATATCATCTTCTAAAATATCTATTCTTTTTTCAATTTCATTTTGCTGAAATATAGTCATTGGTTTTATTTCTCCAAATAAAAGAATTTGTTTTTATAGTTTAACTGTATTAATAAATTATAGCACCAATATCTCCCACTTGCCGTAGCGTTTGCCGTCAACTCTACGAATATATTGTTTTTCTTTTAGAGAGTCTATAATGCGCTTTATGCTTCTGACTGACTTTCCTGTTTGTTCTGCAAGTTCGGTTTGCTTAACAGAGGGGTTCTTTTTTATTAAATCTAATACTGCCAGTTCCTCTAAAGTACACTTCAAAGTGTCAATTTGGCACTTTGACAGTTCGCTTTTGGCACTTTGGGAATTGTTCTCTGCATAATCAATGTGCATATATCTGTTTTTCAGTTCATAATGCGTATCTAACAAAAGATTTGAAAAGAACATTTCCAAAAACTTCGTCGTGGAATGAACACCTTTTTGCCCAAAAGTTTCGTTATTCTTGCGGAAACGATGTCGGCTTCCTTTGTCTTGTTTTCGGTTGCGGTGCGGCCGGTTCTCTTCTCGTAATAACTGTGAATACGCTTCTGAGCCTCGTCAATTGTAATTTTACCCTCGATATGCTCTTTGGCGGTGTCCAACAAATAGTCAGAAGTATTCAGCCCGTCAACAGCCTGCAAACCGATAGCTGTTTGCCACGCTTCGCTTTTTTCGGCTTTGTCGGGTTCGCCCTGTTTTATATATTCTTCAAGTTCAAACTGCCAATTCTTATCGGGCATATTTGCACCTCCAAAATGATTCTCAAATACGAGATGAATACCACATTATTATAGTATAGTGTATTTTACCATTTCAATCAACAATTAGATTTATAAATGAAAAATCGGAAATAAAACAAAGACTCTGAAAGCCTGAATGATATCGGCTTTCAGAGTCTTTTGGCGGAGACGGCGAGATTCGAACTCGCGGGCGCGTGAGCGCTAACTGATTTCGAGTCAGCCCCGTTATGACCACTTCGATACGTCTCCGTATTGCTACAGTATTTTATCAAAGCTATATGCCGTTGTCAAACGAAAAAATGTATTTTCGCAAATTTCGGTTATATTTTTGAAGAAAATGAACTATACATATCATTAGAACTGTATAACAGATTAAGCCGTGACGTGTATTGACTTCTTTCATAGCACTGTGCTATAATGCGTGCAATGAAAAATTCCTGTGAGGGAGTAGCAGACGCGTATGCGTAGCAAGTCAACATCATGGTGCAAAAAGGCGCCTGGCTTGTTTTAAATTGCGAGACTCATGTGTGACGTGACAGCGCCGCACGTGGGTCTTTTTTATAGTCTGCAAAAGGAAATGGAGGATAGAAAAATGACATGGGATTTTGTCTTTTTCTTTAACAGCATTCTTCTCGGTATCGGGCTTGCCATGGATGCGTTTTCGGTATCTATTGCGAACGGTCTCAATGAACCGCATATGACGAAGAAAAAAACCGTTTGTATTGCGGGAACATTTGCATTTTTTCAGGCGCTTATGCCGATGATCGGGTGGCTTTGTGTGCATACTATATTGCAGTATTTTAAGTCATTCGAGACGTTCATTCCGTGGATTGCTCTGATTCTGCTTCTCTCGATAGGCGTGAACATGGTCAGAGAGGGCGTTGAAAGAAAGACAAAAGGTGAGGAGTATGAGGCTTCAAGGCTCACCGTCGGAGGTCTTTTAGTGCAGGGTGTGGCAACATCCATAGATGCATTGTCGGTAGGCTTTACAATTTCCGATTACGGACCGCTTATGGCACTTGTGTGCGCACTCATAATCGCCGCGGTCACAATTGTTATTTGCCTTGTCGGACTTCTCGCCGGAAAGAATTTCGGTGAAAAGCTCGGAGACAAAGCTAACATACTCGGCGGCGTGATTCTCATAGCAATCGGCATAGAGATTTTCGTGACAGGTATAAGGTAGTAAATCAACAGACAGATTACGGTCAAATAAGGAGGCCCTGAAAAATGGTTGTTCCAATTTTATTATTCACACTCGGACTTGTTCTTCTCATAAAAGGCGGTGACTGGTTCGTAGACGGAGCTACAGGAATAGCAAAAAGATTCCACGTTCCGGATATTCTTATCGGTGCGACAGTTGTGTCCATAGGTACTACATTGCCGGAGGTTATGGTTTCGGCAACGTCCGCGGTACAGGGACACGGAGAGATTGCCTACGGAAACGCTATAGGCTCTATCATCTGCAACACGGCTCTCATCTGCGCTCTTACGATAGCCATAAAGCCGTCAACGGTAAACAAGGAGACGCTTAAAATTCCTGTTGCGTTTTTCTTTACGGCAGCGGTATTTTATTCGATTATCTCGTACACAACAGGCTATTTTTCAAGAGTTGTCGGCATAGTTCTCCTTCTTATCTTTGCGGTTTATATGGCTCTTCAGATAAGGACTGCGGTAAGAGGAAACAAAAATCATGAACTGTCAACGGCTGACGGTGCGGCTGAAATACCTGAAAACGATGAGCTTAAAGAGGAACTTGAAAAAAGTGAAAATACACCGCTTGTGAAGGAAATCGTACTTTTGGTTATAGGAGCGGCTCTCATTGCTGTCGGAGCAAATCTTCTTGTTGATAACGGTACGAAAATCGCTCAGGGACTCGGCGTTCCGGAGTCTGTAATTGCGCTTACGTTTGTGGCACTCGGTACATCGCTGCCGGAGCTTGTAACAGCCATTCAGTCACTCAGAAAGGGTCACGGACTTCTCTCCCTCGGTAACATAATCGGTGCGAACATGTTCAACCTCGTCCTCGTAAGCGGTCTTTCAATCACGCTGAATCCGTTCTATATACCGGCGAGCAAGCTTATCGCAGGTATGAATGCAAGCCTCGTTGTGGACATTCCGGTTATGCTCGGAGTATCGCTTATATTAACCGTTCCGGCACTCTTCAAGGGTAAACTTTTCAGGGCACAGGGAATCCTGCTTCTCTGCATCTACGTGCTGTACTGTGTCTTCCAGTTTGTAGGTTGAACGCACGCGACACGCACATGATTTACCTATAAACACAGTAAATGTTACAAAAGTAAAAAGTGTAATGCATTTGCATACATTGGTATAGATAACATGTGAAATGTTTGTCAAAAATACCCGAAAAAATATCGCTCAAGGGGTTTATTTCCTTGGGCGATTTATGTTATCATATTAGAGTTAGCGGTTAAGCCAAAATAAATCTTTAACAATAACAAAAACTATGAAGGAGGAATTATTTTGGATTGTTGTTGCAACCAAAATCATAGCGATCTTTCTCTCTTAAAAGAGACTCTTGATCACTATAAGAGCATTCCGGGCAGCCTTATCGCTATCCTGCAAAAGGCACAGGATATATACGGTTATCTGCCGGTAGATGTTATTTATCACATCGCAGAAGAAGTCGGTGTTGCTCCGGCAAAGGTAATGGGTGTTGCTACCTTTTACACTCAGTTCAGACTTAAGCCTGTAGGAAAGTATCTCATCATGCTTTGTCAGGGTACAGCTTGCCACGTAAACGGCTCAGAGCTTATTGCCTCTGCCATTAAGGATGAAATCGGTATAGTTGACGGTGAAACAACCGACGACGGACTTTTCACTCTTAAGCACGTTGCATGTCTCGGTTGTTGCAGTTTGTCACCTGTTATGATGATAAACGGAGAGACATACGGAAGCCTTACACCGGACAAAACTAAGACCATTCTTCGTGAATTGGCACAGAAAGCAGGTGACGCAGAATGAAAATAGTTATCGGAGAGGGTAGCTGCGGACTTGCCGCAGGTGCCGGAAAAGTACACGCAAAACTCGACGAGCTCTTTGCTGCGTCAAACCCGACAAATGCTGTCGTTACCATTACAAGCTGTATCGGCATGTGCTTTGTTGAGCCTATAGTTGACGTCTATGAGGACAACGGAACTCTTCACAGACTCGTAAGAGTAAAGGAAGAGGATGCCGCAACCATTCATGACGCCGTAACAAGCGGTGACCTTTCAAAGCTTGAGCCTCTCACCATTTCCGCAGAGGATGCAAGCTTCCTTGAAAAGCAGACAAGAATCGCACTTCGTAACTGCGGTATCATAAATCCGATGAGCATCGACGAGTATATCGAAAAGGGCGGATACGAGGCTCTTAAGAAGATTCTCAGCGGAATGACTCAGGATGACGTTATTGAAGAAATCGACAAGTCAGGTCTTAAGGGACGTGGCGGTGCAGGCTTCTCGACAGCCTTCAAATGGCGTGCCGCAAAGGCTTCGCAGGGAACTGAGAAGTACCTTATCTGTAACGCCGACGAGGGTGACCCGGGCGCATTCATGGACCGTGCCGTTATCGAGGGTGACCCGCATACACTTATCGAGGGTATGCTTATCGGTGCGTATGCAATCGGAGCTCAGGAGGCGATCGTTTACGTTCGTGCCGAGTATCCTCTTGCTATCGTAAGACTTGAAAACGCCATAAAAGAGGCAACCGATCGCGGCTTCCTCGGAGACCATATCATGGGCTCTGACTTCTCATGCAAGATGAGAATCAAAGCAGGTGCCGGAGCATTCGTTTGCGGTGAAGAGACCGCTCTTATCGAGTCTCTTGAGGGTAAGCGCGGAATGCCGCGTCTTAAGCCGCCGTTCCCTGCACAGTCAGGCTACTGGTTTAAGCCTTCAAACATCAACAACGTTGAGACATATGCAAACGTTGCATGGATCATAAGCAACGGCGGTGATGCGTTCGCCGCTATGGGTACTCCCGATTCCAAGGGTACAAAGGTATTTGCGCTTACAGGTAAGATTAAGCGCGGCGGACTCGTTGAGATACCGATGGGTAAAACTCTCCGCGAGGTTATTTACGACATCGGCGGCGGCATCCGCGATGATAAGGAGTTTAAGGCTGTACAGCTCGGCGGTCCTTCCGGCGGTTGCATACCCGCATCACTCCTTGATACTGTTATCGACTACAAGGCTCTCGGTGCAACCGGTGCTATCATGGGCTCCGGCGGAATGGTTGTAATGGACGAGTCAACCTGTATGGTAGGTATGGCGAAGTTCTTCCTCGACTTTACGGCAAAAGAGAGCTGCGGAAAATGTATACATTGCCGTATAGGAACAAAGCGTATGCTTGAAATCCTTGACAGAATAGTTAAGGGCGAGGGCGAAGAGGGCGACATCGAGAAACTCGAAGAGCTTTGCTACGCTATCAAGGACGGTGCGCTTTGCGGTCTCGGACAGACAGCTCCGAACCCGGTTCTCACCACTATCAAGTACTTCCGTGATGAGATGGAAGCACATATCAGGGAGAAGCGTTGCCCGGCAGGCGAGTGCGTAAACCTTATTACATACTCAATTGATCCCGATAAGTGTATCGGCTGCAGCGCTTGTGCAAGAAAGTGCCCGGTTGAAGCAATTTCCGGTGAAGTTAAAAAGCCATATATCATAGACATAACCAAGTGTATCAAGTGCGGCAACTGTAAGACAGTATGTCGTCAGGGTGCAGTAATAGTTAAATAAGGAGGGATTTTCAATGTCTTTTAAATATTTTATTGATGGAGTGGAAGTTGAGGCAAATGCCGACGACACCATACTCTCATCTGCAAAAAGAGCAGGCATCGAGATTCCTACTCTTTGTTTCAGCGAGGATACTGCCATTTACGGTGCATGCGGTGTGTGCGTTGTAGAGGCTGAGGGTGTGCCGAAACTTCTTCGTGCATGCTCGGCAAAGCCGCAGGAGGGCTATAAGGTTCATACGGATTCCGAGCGTGTTGTACGCGCGCGCAGAACCGCTCTTGAGCTTCTTCTTTCCGACCACACAGGTGATTGCCGCGGCCCATGTAAGCTCAACTGCCCGGCAAAGACAGACTGTCAGAAATACGTAAATGAGATAAAGGACGGAAAATACTTTGAGGCAGTTTCTACTGTTTACGATGCATTCCCGCTTCCTGCATCTATCGGACGTGTTTGCCCGCATCCCTGTGAGGATGCCTGCCGCAGAAAGCTTGTAGAGGAGCCTATCTCAATTGCGTTCCTTAAAGCTTTTGCAGCTGACAAGGTTCTTGAGAGCGGAAACACATATAAGATTCCGGTAGCCGGAGACAGCGGCAAGCGCGTTGCTGTTATCGGCGGAGGTCCTGCAGGTCTTACCGCAGCTGTAAAGCTCCGCGAATACGGACACGCAGTAACTATTTTTGACCAGCAGCCGAAGATGGGCGGTATGCTTCGTTACGGCATTCCGCAGTACAGACTTCCGAAGGAGGTTCTCGACGCTGAGATTGCAATCATCGCAGAATCGGGCGTTGAGATGAAAAACGGTGTAAAGCTCGGCAGGGATATCGACTTTGATACTCTTACAAAGACATATGACGCAGTTCTTATCGCTATCGGCGCATGGACATCCGTTCCTATGGGCGTTAAGGGTGAAGAACTTGAGGGCGTTGAAGGTGGTATCTACTTCCTTGAAAAACTCGGTCTCGGAGAGAAGCCCGTTATCGGTGAGCGCGTAGCTGTATGCGGCGGCGGTAACACTGCAATGGACGCATGCCGTACCGCAGTAAGACTCGGTGCTAAGGAAGTATACGTTATCTACAGAAGAACACGTAACGAGATGCCGGCTGCCGACATTGAGATTGAAGAGGCTGAGGAAGAGGGAGTTATCTTCAAGTTCCTCACAAATCCTCTCGAGATTTACGGCGAGAACGGCCACGTTACAGGCATAAAGCTTCAGAAGATGGAGCTCGGCGAGCCGGATGAGTCAGGCCGCCGCAGACCTGTTCCCATAGAGGGTGCCGTTGAAGACATAAAGGTTGACAATGTACTTATGGCCATAGGTCAGGTTGCAAACTGTGACGGAGTGAAGGGCGTTGACCTTACACGCAAGGGCACGGTTGTATGTGACGAGATGACGTTCCGCACAAATATCGACAATGTATTTGCTGCCGGTGACGTTACAAACAGCGGTGCAGGTATTGCCATTGAGGCAATCGCCGAGGCACAGAAGGCTGCATTCTGCATAAACAACTACCTTGAGGGTGACGACGTTCGTTACAAGGCTCCGTACTTTGTTGAGCGTGAGGTTACCGCTGAGGAGTTTGAGGACAGACCGAAGCAGTCACGTGAAAAGATGCCGGGTCTTACTCCGGAAGCAAGAAAGCATAACTTTGATCCCGTATACTTCGGATTTACCGAGGAGCAGGCAAAGGCAGAGGCTTCGCGTTGCCTTGAGTGCGGTTGTCATGACTACTATGACTGTAAGCTCATAAAGTACGCAAACAAGTACGATATCCGTCCGGGTAATTTCACGGGTGAGGTTCATAACAGACCTCTTATCGAGATTGCCGACGTTATCGAGCACAATCCCGACAAGTGCGTGCTTTGCGGACTTTGTTACAGAACCTGTGAAGAGGTTGCGAAGAAGACGTTCATCGGTCTTTACAACAGAGGATTCTCAACAATTATCAATCCTATGTTCCCGAAGGCTGAAGCAGCATCCTACTGTGCAACCTGCGGACTTTGTGTAGAGGCTTGTCCGACAGGCGCAATGAAGCGCAAGTTCTAAAGTTTAAAACAGGAGTTTTTTGAAGAGGCGGTCCGAAGGTAATTCGGAGCCGTTTCAGAAAACGGAAACAGGTATAACAAGACACCTCATACAAAAAGACAATTGTCTTTTGTATGAGGTGTTTTTATGTGTCTGAACTTTATCTGATAAAAGAGTTCAGCCTTGTTTTTCTTTCTCTTCGCTTTCCGAAAATTCTTCCATAAGCTGCTGGAGTGTTTGGAGAAGAAGGAGAGCCTTTGCGTTTCCTATGGGTATTTCCTTTAAAAGGTTTCGTGGGATATCGGCAGCCTCTTTTTTCAGCTCCTGACCCTTTTCCGTTAAGGAAACAATCATGTTTCTCTCATCATGAGAGTCTCGTTTTCTCTCGACATATCCTCGACCCTCAAGCTTTTTAAGAAGGGGAGTAAGAGTTCCGGAATCAAGGAAAAGGCGTTTTCCGAGTTCTTTTACATTGACCCCGTCTTTTTCCCAAAGGCACATCATAGTTATATACCCCGTGTAAGTCAGCCCGAGCGGATCAAGATACGGTTTATACTTTCTTACAGCCTCTTTTGAGCATACGTACAGGGCAAAGCACAGCTGGTTGTCAAGCTTCTGCATCTCGCTGTCGGGAACAACAGCGGAAAGAGCGATATCTGACAAGTTGAGCCAGGAGAGAAAGCCCTCTTTATTTTTTTCCTTGCCGTTTTTTTCTTTTGGATTCTTATTTTTCTGATTTCTGTCTTTAGCTAACTTTTCCTTGGCGTTTTTTTCTTTTGGGTTCTTATTTTTCTGATTTTTGTCTTTAGTTAACTTTTCTTTGGTGTTTTTCTCTTTTTCTTTTTCCTTGTTTTTTTCGTTTGACATGCTATACCTCTTTTTGTTTTTTTCGTATTGTTTTTAAACTAATTGTACACAATATATTTTGTTGGTGCAAGGACTTTTTTCTATTGACACGCCTGTTAGAATAGAGAGTGAAGTTTTTTATTTTTATAGCTTATAAAATAAAATCGGAGGTATTTTTAAGATGCAATATGTTTATCAGACCGAGGGTGTATGCTCACAGGCAATAAGATTTGATATAAACGGAGATGTTATATCAAATATCGAATTTTTCGGCGGCTGTAACGGAAACCTCAAAGCCATCTCAAAGCTTTGTGACGGAATGACCGTTGACGAAATAGAGGATAAGCTTCTCGGCAACACCTGCGGACCGCGTCCGTCATCATGTGCCGACCAGTTTGCGAAAGCCGTAAGAGAGGCATATGACAAGGAGCAGGCATAGGTATGAAAACGTAGCTGAATCTTCAATACTGGCATAACTAAAAAAGGAAAAGCAAGGCTGTACAGCTTTGCTTTTCCTTTTTGATTTACATCTTTTTTAAAAATCTTTAATAGCCGGTTTTATGTCTCGGAATCGGGTTTTTCAGGGGGTGTACCGTCCTTGTTTCCCGGTTTTCCCTGAGTTCCGTCATTTCCGTTTCGGAAATTATCGTTCGGCGGAGTCTTGTTATTTCCGTCGGGAGGCGTCATTCCGCCCATGCCTCCCGGAGCTTTGCCCGTGCTTTCGCCGTATATGATATTTTTCATAGTTACGGTGGCTTTTTCGCTTCCGAGTGATACTGTATAGGTGTTTCCCTTTACAATATCGGGAGTGCTTATAACAACGGAATTATATGACTTATCCGGAGTCCACGAAAGAATCGTATTTCCGTCTGAATCTTTTACGGCAATCTCTTTGTTTTCCTGTCTTGTGCTTACATTTACAAGCATTGCTCCCTGAGTGGAATCAGAACCGAAATTCTCGGCCATTCCCGACATGCCGGCGGCGACAAATGTTCCTCCGGTTATTGTGGCTGCGGTCTCATAGTCAAGGGCGCCGTCGCCGTCGGACACGGAGCCGGAAACGTAAGCTTCACCGCCGCTGACGAGGATGCTGCCGTTTGAGTCGATGCCGTCACCGGCCGCATCGTCGGGGACGAACTGCGCGAGGGCGGCATCGACATGGAGCTTTCCGCCGGATATTTCAAGCTCGATATCCTCGTCAAAATTGCTTGAGGCATTGAGGCCGTCGTCCTTTGCGGTGATATCTATCTCTCCGCCCTTTATATAAAGTTTAGTTCCCTCAATGCCCTCTGTACCGGCGGAAATCGTTATCTCACCGCCGCAGATATACACGAGTCCTTTGCCGGTTTCGTCAGAGTTCTTGGATTTGATTCCCTTTTCGCCGGCGGTGACATTTATTGTACCGGCAGCGATTTTGACGGCATCTTTACCGGTCAGTCCATGTTCGGCGGCGGTGACGTTTAAAACTCCTCCCGTGATTCGGAGGTCATTTTTTGAAACAATTCCATGTCCGTTTCCGGTAGTTATACTGAGCATTCCCAGTCCGTTTATTGTAAGGTCATCCTTTGAAAAAATTGCTGCGTCAATATTGGATATGTCACCATATGATTCAAATTCACCGTTTGTGCTTATTACATTTTTACTCTCCTTATCAGTTGTGATAAACACCTTGTCGGCATTTGCAACGAGAATTCCGGCCTTGTTTTCGTTTGTAATGTTAACACCGCTTAAAACAAGCTGTACTTTTTCGCTGTCTCCGACGTTTACAACAACGGACGCATCTTCAAGTGTACCGCTCAGCACGTACACGCCCTCTTTTGTTATTTCAACATCCTCATTTCCGGAGAGCGTTACTTTTTCGGCGACGCTTTCATCATAGGTTTGTTCAAGATCCCTTTCGGAAAAAATGCTGCTGTCAGAGACCTTGCCTGTTTTTGCTGTATTTGCTTTACTGTCAGTTGTTTTTCCACTGCCGCAGCCTGCAAAGCAGATAAGTATTATTGTACCGACCAGCCCAAGGGCTATGGCTTTAAAAAGAACTGTGCTTGATAAACCTTTACGTTTAAGTAAAAAATGAAGCTTTAACATCTTTTTACACCTCTCTTATCAAAGCACGGAGGTAGCTGCTTCCGTTGCCTGATTAGATATCATTACCTCAAGATTTCCGTTTCTGCACCTTATACTGTCTAAAAGATTTTTCTCCTCTCCTGCATCCTTTAGTTTAAGGTTGTAGGTGAGTCTGAACATACTTCCCATGTTTACCGACTTTACAGTTGTAAGCTCGTGTGAATCAGTATATTTTTCAAATATGTCGTCAAATACATCTGTATAATCAAGATTTTCGGGAATGGTTACTCTCATTGTTCTTGAAAGTCTTGTCTTTTTTCCGCTTTTAGAGAATACAAATTCACTGAGTATCAGAAACAGGCACATTATAGCCGTAAAAATTGCTGCATAGGTGATATATCCCATGCCCGTTATAAAGCCTATTCCCATTGCGATAAATACCGCAACGATTTCCTTTGCCGTTCCCGGTACTGAACGAAATCTTATAAGGCTGAAAGCTCCTGCAACCGCAATTCCGGCTCCGAGATTTCCGTTTACCATCATTATAATTACCGCTATGACCGACGGAAGAACCGTGAGGGTAACAAGAAAGCTTTCAGAACTGCGGAAAGCCTTGTAAGTGTATGCGAGTGTCAGAAAAAATCCGAGCAGGAGAGCCGAAAAAACACATATGAGGAAGCAGGAGAGAGTTATGTTTTCGGTTGTCGATGTATTCGTAAAAATAGTGTCAAGTATATTGTTCATCTTTTATGCCTCCGTATAATTCATTATGTATTTTTGATATGTTGCTCCGTATTTTGAAAACGAGGTTTTATAAATCTTTTCCTCAGACAGAAAGCCTGCAAGCCATATGGGAATTGCACTTGAAGTTTTTATCTCCATTATGCTCATTTCGGGTGACAGCACGGGATA
>ENA-OPVH01000152-OPVH01000152.1-human-gut-metagenome-genome-assembly--contig:-NODE-152-length-54965-cov-4.189164_pt1 | contig 54965 bp, 61 predicted proteins | sample MGYA00241494_ERZ501980 | MGnify/ENA primary metagenome ERZ501980 (study PRJEB25962, sample SAMEA1964914) | human gut metagenome | biome: human gut; feature: human-associated habitat; material: faeces... | reverse complement strand
ACTCCTTGCCGTTCTCGCGGACTATCCGGTCGATATGGGCTATCGGGAGTCCGTGCCCCAGTGCGTCCTTCAACGTGACGAATATCACGTAGGTCTCCGGGAGCTTATCGAAGTTCTTTCCCGTATCCAGCACGTTGGAATCCATCATCCCGAGGTTGTATCTGGCACGTTTCGGGTGCGCTCCCTCATCGTCCTGCTGTATCTCGACGTTGAAGATGCGTCCGCTTCCATCCTTTGCCACGCAGTCCAGCACGACACCTCTGCCATGCATGTTTCTGAAATCCACCTGCGTCTCATTGTCGATGACGGTCAAATCCTTGTCCTCCATGATGATTCTAAGAACGTACTCGCAGGCTTTCTTATCCTTGAATACATTCCGCGCGAAAATATCGCTCATCACAGTCAGATTCTTAATCGTTTCCTTGTATCTCTCCTTATGCTTAAGCATCGTTTCTTCCTGATTCATCGGTGAAGACCACCTCCTGTTCAACTCACAAGAAGGTATCAACCATCTTGCTATATATATATTTTACAAGAAAGCCGGTAAACATTCAAGACTTGTATTTTTCCCGCCGAAAGGACAAAATCCTGCGGCTCGCGCGGAGTGGCCGGGGTCTGGGGCAGCGCCCCATATAGGCAAACCCCGTGCATATAATGAGCGGTCGCGGTGCCCGGCGGGAAAGCCCCTCGCTTTTCCTGCGTCCGGCGCATCGCGGCAGCGAAGGCGAATGCACGGAAGTCGGAGCCGGTCAACTTTTCCGTTCCAAATGTTTCCGTCAATCCGCCTGCGGATTTATGAAAGATTTGTGGGCGGGATGGTTGAGGGGCGAATCCCTCTACCCAGATGAGAAAAGGGTCAACGTTCGCAAATAGGCGCAAATGGGTTCATTTGATGCTAAATGGTGTCTTTTTCTATCATCGGCATCCGTGCATTTGGCAGTTTCTACCTGCATGTTCGTGTATAGGGCAGAGGGATAGAAAAATAGCCTGCGTTATAATCTGTCCCCAAGGAGACGGCATTCTTGCCGCTTCAAAAGACAGAAAATCGGAAAAGAAAGGATGATGCCACATGGCTCAGGATTTCGGCGATGACATGGGAAACGCCCTCCTAAACTTCGTCACAAGGCAGACGGAGAACTATCTGCGGTTCGGGCGTGGCAGGGAACGTGCTTTCGACTGGTGGCAGCGCCATTATAAGAAGGAGGGGAACACTCCCGAGCAGGCAAAAGCAATGGCTGAGAAGCAATCCTCTCGTGAGCAGGTGGTCGTACCCTTTGGTACTTCCGAGGAAGCCGCCTACTATGCGCAGGTATGCCGCGAGAATGGTACCTATGCCGCCGCCTACACGGATAAACAGGGAAACGGATTCCTTGCCTTTGCCAAGGAGGATGTTAAGACCGTCGCAGGGTATGCCCCGCAATTTAAGGACGTGATGGCGCGTCTCGATGAGCAGCGTATCACCGACGCACTGAATCACGCGGAACCCGTGAATAAGAAGACCATGGATTCCCTCACGGAGCTGACAAGCTATCCTGACCTCCCGGCAGAGGACGTAACGGTCATTCCGGTCACCATCCGTTACAAGGATGCACCAGAAGAAACTTACGATGTGCTCTTTAGCGAACAGGATACCGAAAACCTCAACATCGACGATTCGATTTGCTTCTCCGGCTACTCCCACAAGGAGCTTACAGAGATGGTTGGTCGTGAAACCCATGAGGATTTCGATGTAATTTCCGTCGGTGCCCCCTACAAGGTTCACGCGACGCAGGTGAAAACGGATGCCCCGGAAAAGACCTATGACGTGCCGGGAAAGGATGCACCTGCCCGCAGCGATAGGGTTGCCACTCTTCGCGCCGAGGACACCGCCATCCATACACAGAACATCCGAAACGCTGCCCAAAAGGCAAGGGAAGACTGCACGGACTTTTCCGACTTCGAGCGCAAGATGAACGCACAGGGCTTCGGTGTGACTGAAACCAGCAAGGGTGAGGTCATGGCCTACGAGCCTGCAAGCCTGAATAAGGACGGTTCGGTACCGGCATATGAGCGCGGTCGTGACTGGCCGGTCTCTGCGGAGACGTTAAAGAACCGGTACGACCTCGATGTGACCCACAACTGGTTCGAGCAGAATACCCCGAAGGACGCTGGCACCCTCCCAGATGGAGACCTTGCCATGCAGAATGCGCGTCTGGCGCAGGAGCAGATGCGTGACGAACAACAGCTGCTTGAGCCGGTTGCATCTGATGGTTCCATGGATAACGACGGGCGCACGCCTGACCCGAACTCCGGTATTGAGAGCCACGATGGCGCAGATACCGATTCCCGCACCGCCGTCATGGATGCAGAGCAGACCGGAAGCGAGATTCGCCCCTCCGATATTCGCGAGGAGCAGCAATATGATTCCGAGTCCTATTCCCTCACCGGAGAAGCCCGCGACATGACCGCCGCTAAAACTCAAATTGAAACGGAAACGAAGTCGCAGGAAATCTCGCAGGAACGAAGGACTGACCTGCCCTTTAACGGCGAAGACGTATTGTAAGGAGATAGACCATGACACTCAAAGACAAATTGCCGGACAGGCTGAAATGCTCCCCGCTTCTTACCATGGAATCGGACAGCGATATCGAGACCATCGCGGAATCCATCGTGAACCTCTCCGATTCAGATGGTGACTTCTTTAAGAAGACGGAAAAACTTCTTCTGATGGCCTGCCTTGGATATTTAAGGGACTGGTGCGAGCCTTCCCAGCGTACCATCGGGAACCTCATCTCCCTCCTCGATGCCGCCCTGCCAAAGGACAACGAGACCCATACCACCCTTGACAACCTTTTCTATGAAATGAAGTCCGGGTGCAAGCGCGTGAAATCGGAAGATGGCATCACGACCCTCTGGGAGCCTTCCGCCCTTTCCCGTTGCGACGGTCTCACTCCGCGCGATTCCAACGGTATTGATGTGTCCGAGGACTTTTCGCTCACCTGCTATGAAGGATTCCGCCACGCGGCCACGCGGGAGACGCGCACGAGTATTGTGACCACGCTCCTGCTTGTGCTGGAAGAAGTGGAAAAGGAGGATACAGATGGCAAATAGCGCGAACCCGGAAATCAATAAGAAGATTGCCACCTCGGCGCTCGGCACCCTCGTCATCGCCACGGTCTTTTTCTATCTCGGTGACCGCTATGCCGAAACCCTCGTCACCTATCCGGGGCAGATTTTCGACCATTTGAGCGATGCATTCCTTTCCATGTGGCAGACCATAAAGGATGCACCGTTTGCCCTCGATATGACCAGTAACTCCCTGCTGTTTGGCGGGGCTTGCTTTCTCATTATCTGGATGATTTGGCTTCGCTACGTGGCGTTCATCGGAAACTATCGTTCCGGCGAAGAATCCGGTTCCGCCCGCTGGGGCACTGTGAAGGAAGGAAAGAAGTTTAAAGACTTGCAGACCGAAGATAACAATCTTCTCTTCACCAAGAACTTCGGCCTTGCCCTGCACCGTCCCAAGTTCGACCCGGAATATGACCGCAACCTAAACGTCCTCGTGGTCGGCGGCTCTGGCTCCGGTAAGACCTTTAACTACGTGACCCCGAACATCTGCCAGCTCAACACCAGCTACTTCGTCACCGACCCAAAGGGAACCCTTCTTAAGGATGCCGGATACCTGTTCACGGACAACGGCTATAAGCTCAAGAGCTTCAATACCATCAATCTTGATGAGTCCATGCACTACAACCCGTTAAAGTACGTGAAGACGGATACCGATATCCTCTCCTTCGTGAACTGCTTCATTATGAACACGAACCCCGAGGGGAAATCGAGCGGTGACCCGTTCTGGGAGAACGCGGAGAAGATGCTCTACACGGCGCTCATCGCCTTGTTGCGTGACTGGTTCCCGGCGAAGGACTACAACATGTCCTCACTTCTCACGCTCCTCTCCCTTGCGGAAGCGCGTGAGAACGATGAGAACTTCAAGTCCGCTCTTGACCTCATGTTCCTCCAAATCGAGGAGGGCAAGAAGTACAAGCAAAACGACGGCTCTTCTCCTGACGCTGCGGGAAATGCCGGTCTTTCAAGGAGCTTTGGCACCAAGCAGGCAGATAACGGCTGGTCTTGGGTGCCCAGTAAGTTCAAGCGCAACTCCGACGGCGTGAAGCCCGCCGACTGCGGGGGACTTTCCGCCGACGAGGACTTCGCCCTGATGAACTACAAGAACTTCAAGGTAGCCGCAGGCAAGACCTTAAAATCCATCCTCATTTCCTGCAACGTGCGCCTTGCGCCCATCGCGACAGATGGCGTGCGCGAGCTTTTGACCTATGACGAGATGGAGATTGACACCCTTGGTGACCCGGATGCGAAGGTGGCGATTTTCGGCATCCTCTCCGATACCGACAAGACCCTCAGTTTCCTGTTCGCCATCCTCATGTGGCAGACCATCGACCAGCTGTGCCGAAAAGCTCTTTCGGATTATGGCGGGAAACTCCCGACCCCGGTGCATTTCATCTTCGATGAGTTCGCCAACATCGGCACTATCCCGCAGATTGAGGAGACCATCGCGGTCACCCGTTCCCGTAACATCGGCATCACCATCATCCTGCAATCCATGAGCCAGCTGGAAAGCAAATACGATAAGAAGGCGCAGACCATCATCGACTGCTGCGACTCGACGCTCTTCCTCGGTGGCAAGTCAAACTCCACCAACAAGGAGATTGCGGAGATGATTGGCAAGCAGACCATCCATCAGATGACTTACAACGAGTCTACGGGGCAGTCCTCAAGCGCCAGTAAGAACTTGCAGATTCAGGGTCGTGACCTTATCGACGCAGCAGAAATCGGAAAGATGAGCCGCTTAAAGGCAATCCTGCTCATCGCCGGTACCAACCCGCTCATGGATGATAAGTACGACCCCCACGCCCATAAGCGATACCGCTATATCGTGGATAAGCGCAACTGGAAGCGTTTGCATAAGAACTCCTTCGATTTCGAGCGGTATCTGAAAAACGGCTGCGAGCCGTACACCCCCGATGAGGATATGGGTGCGGAGTTCACGGCATGGAAATGGGCGGCATGGAAAAAATCAAGGAAAGGGCTTCTGGGTAAATTGCTGAACCGGTAGTCCTTATAATTAAGAGAAATGCCACGCGAAAAAGGCAGAAAGGGGACGAATGGAGGAAGGAACTTGGAAACACTCGTCAAACTCGCCGCCCCGGCGATAGGAACCGCTGCGGGCGCATTCACCGTCGTGGGAATCATCTATCTTGGGATGACCCTCGCGGGACTTCTTCGCGGCGGGGGCGGGGAGATACGCAAAGCCGTTGCAATCATCGTCGCGGGACTTACCTGTATCGCCTTTGCCCATCTGTACGGTTACTAGAAAACAAGTAAACAAGAAAGGAATCAACCATGCTGGAAAACGTGAAAAACCTTCTCTCTGATGGTGTGACCGCCCTCGGCGGCATCCTCATCGTCTTCGGCCTTGTGAACCTTGGTCTTACCATCAAGGACGGTATGCAGGGCGGCGGCGGTCAGCTCTCCGGTGCCCTCGCCATGATTATCGGCGGTGCCATCGTCGTTGGTGCTGCCGTGTACTTCAAGACCGGTATCAACTGGGGTTCCCTCGCGGGCTAGAAAGGAGCGATATCTAACATGCTCTCTGTAGCAGTACACAAGGATATCGCCGAGTATCAGCCCAAAATCGTAGGCAAGATGACCATGCGCACCCTGGTATCCATCACGGGTGCGCTTTCTGTCTCGGTACTTGCCGGGCTTTACATCTACTTCGTTTTGGGGCTGAACGTCAGCGATTGCACCTATTTTATCTACGCCGTCTCGTTGCCGTTTTGGTGCGTGGGCTTCGTGAAGCCCTGCGGGATGCCCTTCGAGCAGTTTGCGCCGCTTTGGCTTAAGGCAAACTTCACGAACGACCGCATCTTCTATAAGCCGTCCATGCGTCTTGCGGGACTTCTCTCTGAGTCGGAAAACAGCAAGCAGAAAGGAGCTATCTATGGAAAACACTACCGAAAGCAGGGAAACCTTCGCGGCATCGAATCCTACTCCCCAAGGGCAGGACGGGTCATCTCTTAACGCCGCATTTGACGTGGACGCGTTCGTCCACGCATCCGGTGACGGGTTCGGGAACACCGCGCCCCTGCGCTCCGATACCGGCGCTATCGACATGGATGCCATCTCTCAGGTCGCGCACGTCACGCAGGGTGCCGGAAAACTGACCCGAAAGGAGAAGAAGCACGCCAAGCGCGAGATGAAGCGCAGGAAAAAGGAAGCCAAGAAGGCCGAGAAGGAAGCGAAAAAGACCTACAGCTCCATCAAGTCCCAGTTAAAGGACAGGGACAAGGAGCTTTCCGATAAGATGGCCGATGCCAGAAAGAAGCGCGACTCCGCGAAAGACGTGGTGAACTACATCGGCTACAACAAGATGTATCAGGACGGCATCTGTGAGGTGGAGGAGGGAATGTTTTCCTCTTCCATCGCCTTCGATGACACCAGTTACCACTCGGTGCGCGATGAGCAGCAGAAAGCCATGTTCTCCGCCATCACCCGCCTTTACGACCAGTTCGGTGCGGATACGCTCGTGCAGATGAGCGTCATCAACACGCCGCTCCTCAAGGAAGAGGTCGGTCATCGCAAGTTCTTCGACCCGGAGCGTCAGGCAAACGATGCTGCAAGGAACGACGCGCAGGTATTCAACAACATCCTGAACGATAAGGTGAAGGAGGGGGTCAGCAACATCCGCAGGAACCGCTACCTCACCTATTCCGTGACGGCGGACACCGCAGAAGATGCAGCGCGTCAGCTCTCCCGTATCGAGGTCGAGTCCTCCCGCATCCTAAACTCCATCGGCAGCAAGGCACACCTTATGAACGGCACCCAGCGCCTTTCTGTCATCCATTCACTCCTGAACCCCTATAAGCCGTTCCTGTTCGATTACCAGCGCGATATTTCCGCCAAGCGCTTACAGACTACCAAGGACTGCATCGCACCGACGCAGATTGATTTCCGCCCGGACGGCCACTATAACGACTGCGTAAAACTCGATAACGGGGTCTACGCACAGGTACTCGTGATGAAGAAGTTCGGCTCGGAACTTTCCGACCGCGCACTTGCCGACATGGCAGACCTTCCTATCCCCATGGCTATCACGTGGTACGTGCAGCCCATGGATAAATCCAAGGCTATCAATTACGTGCGCACCCGTTCCGCATGGATTGACAAGGAAATCATCGAGGAACAGCGCTCGGCAGTGAACAAAGGCTATGACTTCTCCATCCTCCCGCAGGAGCTGAAATACTCCAAGGAGGAGACGGAGGACGTGCTCGACCACTTGCAGAACAAGAACCAGCGTCTCTATGTCTTCACGGGGCTTGTCTACACCTACGCGGAGAGCAAGGAAGCGCTGGATACGCAGGTACTTCGCATCATCTCCACGGCACGTCAGAACTCCATCGAGCTTGACACCTATGACTATCGCCAGCGTCAGGGACTTAATTCCATCCTCCCGCTCGGCCATAACCACGTGGAAATCTCCCGCATGTTCACCACGGCGCAGATTTCCATCCTCGTGCCGTTTGCCACGCAGGAGCTTGACGATGCAGGCGGCAACTTCTACGGCCAGAACAAGCACAGCCGCAACCTCGTGGTCTGCAACCGCAAGAAGCTCACCTCGCCGATGGGCTTCGTCTGCGGCAAGACCGGCTCCGGTAAGGGTATGTTCACCAAGACCGAGATGACGGGCACCATCTTCTCCAATCCGACGGACGAGATTTACGTCATCGACCGCGCAGGCGAGTACACCGCTATCGCCGAACGCTACGGCGGCAGCACCTACCACTTCGGCGTGGGTACCGGAACCCATCTGAACCCCTTCGATACGGTATCCGTGGAACACATGACGAGAAACGAGCAGATTGCATTCAAGGTGGACGCGATGTTAGCTCAGGCGGGCGCTTCCGCTGCCGAAGCCGGGTCGAACTTCTCTGAGGTTGACCAGTCACTCGTACAGCGCTGCACCGAGCTTGCCTTCCAGAAGGCCGCAGAGCGCGGAGACAATCTTCCGCCGACCTTACAGGACTTCTACGATGCCGCGAACGAGCAGCCGGAGGAGCAGGCACAGGTCATCGCACTCCGTTACGAGCGCTTCGTGAAGGGTTCCATGAACTTCTTCAACCATCAGAGCAACGTCGATTTCAACACCCGCATCGTGGACTTCAACCTGAAAGACCTGCCGGATTCCATGCTGGTCTTCGCCCTTATCAACGTCTGCGAAGCCGTCCGCAACCGCATGTACTTCAATGCAAAGCGAAACGTCCGCACATGGCTCTACGTCGAGGAGATGCAGAGTATGTTCGCGTACCCGACGGTACTTAACTACTTCTCCCGCTTCTCGAATGAGGGTCGAAAATTCGGACTTTTGCTGACAGGTATCAGTCAGAACGCCACGGCGATGCTCGCCAACGAAGCGGCGCGAAATATCGTCCTCAATGCGGACTTCCTCATGCTTCTCAAGCAGTCCCCGCTCGACCGTATGAAGTGGGCGGAGCTTCTGAACCTGTCCGAGCAGGAGGAGGAATGCATCGACGAGTCCGCAGAGCCGGGTGACGGCCTGCTCATCGCAGGTAACGCCCGCGTGCCGATTCGCGGCAAGTTCCCGTCCGGCAACGTTCTCTATGACCTGTTCTCCACGAACCCCAATGAGACGAAGAAGACGGGGCTTGGGGACAAGAAAGATGCAAAACCCGTTATCTAGCAACCCAGTAAGAAGACCCCGGAAAGGACGGTGAACGTCAGATGAAGGCTTCGGATTTCACGACCGGCGGAAACGACCGTGAGAAAGCCATGAGTAATCTCCTCAAGACCGAAAAGACGGATGCCGTCAATACCGGTCTGGTGGAAAAGGCAGATAAGAGCGCCAAAGCCTTAAAGGGTGACCTCTATTCCGTCGGCAAGAAGGGCACGCACGGCGCGGGAAGTACCGCCCTCGATGCCATCGCAAGGAAACGTAAGAAGACTTCCGCCGCCGATGCCCTTGACGGAAAATCCCGTAGCCAGCTAACCGGAAAAAATGCCCTCACGAAAAAGGTGCAGTCTCGCCACAATCTGAATAAGAGCCTGAAACATGGTGCAAAGGGTGTAGCCGCAAAAGCTACCCACAACGCTCTCAAAGACTCCGAGCTGGAAGGCACGGACGATTTGGTCGCAACCACGCACACCGGCGCGAAACTTGCCGGAAAGGCGAGAAAGCACCTTCGTTCCGGTAAGGATGCACTTGAAAAGAAAGACTCCCTCGGTGCCCTCTCGGAAAAGAAATACCGCACCGAGAAACTGGATAAGAAAGCTGCCCAGAAGCGGATGCAGTTCTCCAAGTATTTCCATAGGAACGTCTACGAGAATGCTGCGGCGCAAGCGGGAAAGAAAAAGGCGCTCACGATTCTTTCCGGTGGCATCAAGGGAATGCTTTCATCGCTTGCCGGTGCCGTCTCCCAATTCTTTCCACTCATCATTGCCTTCATCTTGGCCTTCGGCCTGATTTCCGTTGTCGGTGGAGGTGCCGCCGATGAGGAGCAAAAGAGCGCATCGCTTGACGGGATGCCCGCATGGGTCACCTACGACCTCGTGCTCGCGTGCCTGAACGCCCACGAGCAGTACGGATATCCCGCTTCGGCACTCCTCGGCCAGATGATGATTGAGAACGGCACCTCGGACTCCGGTTCCGACCTCGGGCGGCTGTACCACAACTACGGCGGCGTGAAATATGCCGGTTATGACTACGGCGGACTCATCACGGGTTCCGTTAAAATGCTCACCACCGAATACAGTGCTTCCGGCTCTGCCTACAAGACCTACGCGGATTTCGCCGTCTTCAAGGACGATGATTCGTACATGAAGTACCGGTGCGAGCATTTGTATAAACAATCCAACTACACCCGTGTCCCTAACTACCAGAAGGCCATCGACACCAACAACTCCGAACTCTTCCTGCGTGCCCTCGGCGAGGGCGGGTACTACACCGCGTCGCAGGACAGCTATATCGCCCAGTACCGTTCCATCTGCCAAGCCTATCCGCTCGTTGCGCAGCTCGATTCCATGACCGCAGAGGAGTTTAAGAATCGGTACTCCGGCACCACCCTCATTCCCGGTGGCGGGCAGGACTACCAGAGCGCCGACCAGTGGCAGAAGGATATCGTGAATGCCTGCTCGCAGACTCCGTGGCCGGGAGCCAACCTTTGCGCCACATGGACAACAAGGGTCTATGCAAGAGCCGGTCATCCCGTCGGCGGCAACGGCAATACGCAGCTCGGCAATCAGGGATACGGTGCCAATTACAGCCAGAAACGCGCCACCACCGACCTCTCCCAGATAAAGGTAGGAATGCTCATCTCCGCCCAATACGGCTCCAACACCCCCGCCGGTAACGCTTACGGGCACGTCGGCATCTATATCGGTGACGGCAAGGTCATGGATAGCATTTACTCCGGTCTGCGCACCATCTCCCTGTCCGATTGGGTTTCCCAAAACGGAAGAGGATGGGTTGTCTGCGGCTATCCATGGGACTGGCGCTAGGAAACCAGAAAGGATACCTGCTATGAAGAAACTGAAAGCATGGATGACGGAACACAAGAAGTTTTCCGTCATCGCCCTGTGCCTGCTCCTGATGTTCACCTGCGGCTCTGCCATGAGCGCCATCAACGTGTCGCATCACCGCGCGGAAACCGCAAAGGAGCAGAACGCAGGAAATAACACGGACACTACCACAGCCGCTGAGAAGAAGACGAAGGAGGAAACCGGGAAAGTGGAGCTTACCGATGCCCAGAAGGAAATCATCAAGGGATACGATTCCGATACCAAGGAACTTATCGACACCCTCTCCTCTTCCGTCTGGTCGGTAAGCGAGGGGCGCTACACCCTCAAGTTTGCCGATGACTCCTACGTGGAAACGGTGAACGGAACCCCGACCGTCCATAGTTACGCCATCTCCCGCGTGGAAAAGACCTCCGATGGGTACGGCGGCTATCTCTATACCATCGTCTTCGAGACCGATACCGGCACCCATATCGTGACCTACACGGACGGCAGTGGCGCTGCGGTGAACTCCGATTCTAAGACCCCCGGTGAGAACACCATCTCCACCCTTACAAGCTCTACGATGTTCGCTCAGAAAAACACCGCATACGAGCGTGCCGAAGCGGTGACAAACATTACCGTGAAGGGCATGAACAGCGAGGTCACGAAACTCTTCGGCGGGGATGAGAAGGCCGTCATCACCGCCCTCTCCAAGTGGTGCGCCGTCCATTACCCTTCTGTCACCGAAGCTACATGGCAGAAAGTCGTGAACCTCGACTATGAGAACGGGGTCATCACCACGGACTTCAAGCTCAACGACACAAACTCTGTTTCCGTCACCTGCGTTTACGAGCAGTCCACGGGCGAGTTCTCCTTCGAGGGCTAGGGCAGCATCGCCATGCAGGCAGAAAGGAATCTCTATGAATGAACAACTGACTTTACAATCCACACAGCATGAGGAGACGAAGATGGTTCCCCTGCGCAGGAGAAAGGCTTGTCTCGCGGGCACATTCGCGCTCTTCGCTGCCTGCGCACTCGTGCTCCTCATTCCCCATCCGGCCTATGCGGGTATCATCGGGGACTTCCTTGATATCCCCAACATGATTAAAACGTGGCTTCTGCAAATCGCTGCCACGCTCTTCAATACCTATTTCGGTGTCATCAACCAGACGCTTGATGCGAAGTTCATTTCCGGGCCGTTCAACGAGCTTTTCGGAACAACCGAGCCGTATGGCGTGGTAAAAGACTTCTATCAGGCCGGGGTCATCCCCGTTGCCCATGCCATCCTAGGTCTCTTCATGCTGATGCAACTCATCAAGATTAGCCAGCGCATCGACGCGACGAGCACCCTTCCCGCCGTGAAGGATATCGTATTCCTCGTGGTGACCTACTGCATCCTCAGCTACTTCATCGACAACGCCCTCGACCTCGTTTCTGCCATCTACGGCATCTTCAACGACCTCGTTGGTAACGTGTCGGACAAGCTGCAATCGAAAAACTGGTATGAACCCGGAATCAAGATGACCAAGGACGATGCGACCGATGCCACGTTCGGCGGATGCTTCCTCCTTTTGATTTTCGGACTCATTTCATGGGCGGTCGGACTCGTTTTTTATGCGGTCTCAATGGTCGTTGCCCTCGGGCGTTCCGTTCAGCTCTATGTCTATGCCGCCTTCTCTCCGATTCCCATTTCCCTTCTCGGCTTCGAGGAGACGAAGCAAATCGGAATCGGTTACCTCAAGAACTTTGCGGCAGCAGCCCTCGCAGGCGTGGTCATGGTTCTCATCCTCTACCTCTACCCGCATCTTGTGACCGCCCTCGCGGTTTCCGGCGGATTGGGAAAGGCTGAGATGCTTGGTCTCGCACAGGGCGTAGAAACATTCGACTCGTTCGGTGTCATCATCAAGACTATCGCCGTTCTCATCACGACCATGATGGGGCTTGTAAAGTCCGGCTCTTGGGCGAAGGAAATCCTCGGCGCGTAGACGCTTACCGAAAACCTGCTACCGCTCACCGAAGGGGCGTGCCGAAACCGGTGCGCCCCTTCCCCTTAATAAGTTATTATTGGGAGCCGAGCATCGGCTTCCGATGGAAAGGAACGCGCTATGGCATACGACACTACGGAAGCAGTGGCTAAGTTTCTGTCCGGCTTCCAGATGGAGATAACCCATCGTGGAAAGGGCACCTTCACTCCCGACCATGTGAAGTATTCCCTCACCATTGCGAACGGCGGGAAAGACTTTTCCACGACCTTCGAGTCGAACCCTCATGTTCACGGCGAACCCACCATCACGCAAGTCTTTGGTGCCCTCGCATCCGATGCGATGGTTGTTCGTGACTACGGGATGGATGAGTTCGTAGACGAGTTTTGCGACGGGATGAAGCCGTCTGCCGCCATCCGCGCCTACAACTCCTGCAAGGAGACCTACGACTGGATGCGTGACGGTCTGTATCTCTCGAACGGCGATATTGCATCCCTCTCCGAGGTTATCAGCGAGAATGAGGACGAGGTAAACACTCTGGTCGAGAAGGCCGCATCCGAACGTGCCGCGCGGTACGCCTATGACCATCCGAAGCTGCCGAAGGGTTTCGTTACTATCGAGCAGCTGCAAGGAGACCTTGACCTCGGGGACTTGCGCGACGAGGTGGAGGATTTTGATTTCGACGGTGACATCACCGAAGCGTTCGGCGAAACTGCCGAGTATAAGGTCGATGACAACTACCATGCCCTTCTCACGTGGCTTCCCGACCACACGGAGTGGCTGGAAGAAGCCGAGTTCGACGGCCTTCTCGAAGGCTGCAAGGGCGATATCTACAAGATGGTTCAGATGGCGCAGTACGTGTGCTTCAAGTCCGACCTCTACGACCATTGCGATGATATCTGCCGTTACGGCACCCTCGACCAGCTAAGGGATATGGGGGTCTATGCCATCCGGGAAAGCCTTGCAGACGAAATCTTAAACGACCTCTCCTATGATGAGGATTATGCGCCGACCGATGCCGCGAAGGATACCATCATCTCGGCTATCTATGCCACGTTCGAGGAGAAATATGGCGAAGACTTCGCCGACTGTGCCGACAACTTCATACAGGACAACGATGATATCGCGGGGCGCGTGAACCCCTGCGCGATGAGCGTGGAAACGGTTCGCGCGGTCTATGGGATGGGCTTTGATGCGGTCTTCTTGAATGACTGGAAGAAAGAGCTTGCAGAATGCGATATCGACCCGGAAGCGGTTTCCGTTGACAGCGAAGCGCACGATATGGAAAACGGCAGGGATGGGCTTGATGGTAACGCCCCGGAAAAGGATGCCCCGGAAAAGGACGATAGAGATGCGCAGCCGCCTGTAGACACCGACAACCGTTAGAAATGTGCATGGAAACGGGTGAGGACAAAGCTCCACCCGTTTTCTGCTGAAAGGAGACTCTATGGAACCGAAACCGAAAGAGCGTATCGTCTTCGACGAAGACCTCTACTACGGAGACGAAGGCGAAGAGATGGCGATAAACGACCTCATGGAACGTGACGGTCTGACCGAGGGTGAGGTGCGCGAGGACTTCACCGACGATGAGATTTTCAATCATCAGATGGAGATGAAAGATTTCGATTACGAGGAGGAGATGCGGGCACTTGCCGCCTTCTTTAACGGGGAGAAGTCCGACATGTCGGATTTCGTCAACCCTTACGGCGGCAACCACATCCTCGTGTCGGGAAGTGTTGGGCGCTGGAACGGCACGTCCACCGGCATTGCCGTCTACAAGGACTTCGATGCCGCCACCGATTGCTCTCCATCCCGTTTCGGTCAGGGCAACGTTTTCGCCGACTGCGAGATTCAGAAGGTCTGGGACGAGAACGGCACGCTTTACCTTGCCGGTGCCCACCATGACGGGCGCGTATCCGTCGAGATGCGTCAGCTCACCGATGAGGGCGAGCGCCTTTGGGGACAGCTCGATTACGAGGATTATCTGCCCCTCGATGGGCTTACCGCCATGGGAAAGCACTATGAGCTTGGCGATGAGAACCAGTTCATCCACGACCTCTATAACAGCCCGGAACTCTGCGCCGCCCCTCGTTACGTGGAACAGTCCTTCGGATGCCCTTCTGAGGAATACGAGAAAGAGGAAGGGACGCTCCCTCACGACTTCACCACCGGCAAATGGCGTGTGCATCTTATCTACCCCGGAGAGCGTTACGGTCTCGATGGTTGTCTGACCTATGAGTTAAATGCTTACTCTGGCTCACCTGCCGCCGCCCATCGCGCGTCCTACCCCCTTGTGGAGTTCTACGATACCTCGCAGGATGCCGCACGCTTCCCGGGCGGTCAGTTCGTCTCTCGCTACTACATGACCGACCTGCTTGAGGACAATTCCATTGCCGTCTCCATCGACACGATGCTCAAGAACGGGAACCAGTTCTCCCTTGATGGCGGCATCCCCGCTTGGACGGTTGAAGGCGATGACCTTGCGAAGGTGAACGACTTTCTCAAGAAAAGCTGCATGGAGTTCTGCGGCTCCCTTCCCGGTGACGAAAAGGACGAGGACGGCTATTCCCTTTCGGGGGAAGCGAAGGATGCCACTGCATCCCGTAATGGGCTGAGCAGAAACCAGATGGGGATTGAAGAAAAAGCTGCCGAGTGCAAAGAAGCCGCGACCGTCCTCGCTAACGGGAACGCCCTTTAGGCGTTTTTGGCAAGAAAGGAGAAATGAACATGGCAGAAGATTTCGGTGACAGCACGGGAAGCGGCCTTGTGAATACCGCAGGGCAGGCCGCAAAAGAGGTCGTTCAGGCCGTCGTGACAAAGGGTGCGGGCATCGGAGGAAAGGGCGGTGGCGGTATCTCCCTCTCCGGGGAAGCCAAGGACATGATGGCAGCTTCCAAACAGCTTGCAGGCGCATCTGCCGCACCTTCCCGCGAGCATCTGGTCGCAAAGCCCGACCTTTCCCGTTAGATAGAACCACAGAAAGCCAGCAAACCGTACAACCAGAAACACAGAAAGGATGATTGCCATGCCAGATAACGACTTCTGGATTGGGCAGGAGCAGATTCCCGTTGACCTCTCCCTCCTGCTCACCTACCACAACGATGAGGACTACTGGTACGCTCCGGGGGAGTATGCGCTCAGGGTCTATACCGTCGATACCCTAAACACCAACTTCGCCCGTCCCTGCTTCGCGCTCGGTGAGCGCAAGTTCGACCCGGAGATGGAGGATGTTTCCGGTGCTATCGAGAACACCCTCCACGAACTTCTCGATTCCGGTGCGACCCCCGAGGACGTGTACCGCATCATGGGACTCGTTAAGGAGAGCGAGCTTTCCCCCGAGACCAAGGAAGCTGACAGCTATCTTCCCATCGACCTCGGCTATTGCATCGACGGAAATATCGTCTCCTATGAAGCGGTGCCGGAGAGCGTTGCGACGGTGCCTGAAAACGTAGACTACCCGCGTTACGCGGAAGCGATGGAGAGCCATGTGCCGCTTCCCATCGCTACGCAGATTGCCAAGCATGATTTCTCTCACAGGCAGGCGGATATCCTCATGGAAGCCGCCCGCAACCCGCACGTCTCGTCAGAGACGCTTGAGACGATAGCCGACAAGACTCTTTCGTCCGGTAAGATGCGCGGTCTTCTGGATATCGCTTCTGTCGGCAAGAACCCCCTCGATTTTCGCAATATGGACGAGCAGACACTTAAGGCGGCTGTTTCCGTGCTGTTCCACGGCGGCAAAGACCTCCCCGTGACGGAGCTTGACCTTGCGCAGCTGCTTTCGGTAGACCTCGCGCTGATGGACGGGGCTTCCCCCGCCGAAGCCATGCGTGCAGCCGAGAAGTCTGCATCCGCCGAGCCGGAAGCGACTGCCACATCTCTCGCATCCGAAGCCCGCGACGCGAAGGCCGCTCGCACCGAACTCGATAGCCAGTCGGAGACGAAGGATGCCCCGACACTCGCGGAAAAGGCAGATGGCTCCCTGTGACAAAGCCGTTTCATGGGCAGAAAGGAGGACACCTATGACACCTGACGGAAAAACATTCGACCCGGAAACCGTTACCGACAAACAGCTCGTTCAGTACGAACAGGCCATCGACCGTGGCCTAACCGAAGCCGACGCGATGCGCCTGACCGAACACGAGTACAACGGCTTTCAGGCCAATGCCATCATCGCCGCCGCGCTGAATCCGGCGGTGGGAGAAGACGTGCTGGATGCTCTCGCGACCCCAAAGTACACCGCAGCGCAGATGACGGCCATCGCGAAAATCGCCATCAGGGGCGGAGACTTCGCACGCTTCCTAGACCCGCAGATGGACGCACGGCGCATGGAAGCCGCCTATCTGGTCGTGGCGCACGGTGGGAGCGACTTGCCTGTGGAACGTCTCTCCCGCTCCCAGCTGCTCACCATCAACAACATCCTTCTGCAAGGCCTTCTCCCCTATGAGACCGTCCGCGCCATCGCAAAGCCCGCGTTTACCCCTGAGAGCATGGAGGTCATCGCCGCCGCCATGGAAAACGCACGTCATGACCCCTATACCGGTGAGCACTCGCTGACCGGAGCGCAGGTGGCGCGTATCATGAACCCGGAATACAGACCGGAGCAGCAAATCGCGCTTCTTACCGCCATGCGCGGGCAGACCCCGGTTGCAGACCTGAGCGATGCGGACTTTGCGGGGCTGTTCCCGGCTTCCCTTTCCGTAGAGCAGATGAGCGCCTGTGCCTATGCCGTGAACCGGTGCGGGTATAACACGCCACTTCTCATGATGACCATGCAGGCGTGCGCGGACATGAACGCGCAACAGCTCATGGCCGTCTTCGATGCAACGGCGGCAGAGTTTTCCGATGCCACTATGGCAAAGGTCTCCACAATCCTTATGCACACCCCAGCCCTTACCTCCCAGCAGATGCGCTACCTGCTCGCGGAAGCTAGGGACGGTACTCCGTTTCCGGCTCTGGAATCCATGAAAGAGCATCTGCTGGCACAGGCGGAACCCGAGAAGGCACAGGTTACCGAAACCGGTATCAAGTCCGAGTCCCGTGACATGGCATCCGGCAAGGAAGCGCTTGCGGAGCAGGCGGGACTCGATGGCACCCAAAAAATCAATCAGAACAAGGAGATGGAATAGATGACCGATAATTTCAAGGAGATAGGTTCCCTGTTCGGCAGGGAAGGCGCGGGCGCAGGATTCGCCAAACAGACGGATAAGGAATCCTTCACCTATGCCTTCGCTTGGCCGGAGGGGGATACTTGGGCAACCCTAACCGGATACCTGAATCTCGATGAGCAGCCGGAGGAGTACGTGCGCCGCGTGCTGCAAGACGGCGGATTCCGCTCCGATTGGGACAACCCGGATTACGACCCCATCGGTGATTTCAAGGAGACAGCCGGTGACGAATACCGGATTCCTCTCCTGAAAGTCCTGCTCCGGGAGCAGCTGGAAAGCCGCTACGAGGTCGCAAACCATTTTTCGACGATGAACCGCGCCCGCGTGGAGCTTTCCGCCTTTATCCAGAACGAGGGCGGCGCACCGCTTCCCGAAGACGCACTCGGTACTCCCGAAGAGCATGGTATCCGTGCCATGCTCATCGCCACCGGCGAACCTCCGCGCGAGGTGACCCTTCTGCCGGATAAAAACGGCTCCACCTTAAGACCGCTGCAAGCGCTGGTGGGTGGAAATATCGAGGCTTTCGATATCGCTTTCGGCGAGACGGTTTCCCTTTACGTGAACGAGGAGGGACTGTTCACCTGCCCGCCAAACCGCGCCATCTTCGCCACCGAGGAGATGGCAAAAGCCGGGTATCTCTCCCAGCTCGATTACTCGAAGGTCGTGGAGATGGGGGATTTCTACACCGTTCTAAACGGCGATATCGTAGCCGTGGGCTTCGACCCCGAGACCGGGGAGAGCCGGTCGCTCACGGATGGGGAGAGCGCCCGCGTGGAAGGGTACTTCACCGTTATCAGCGAACCCGGTAGTGGCGAAAAGGCGGTCGATGCCATCCGACACGGTATGGAGCCTTGCGGATACGACATTTCCGTCGAGACCCACGATATGGCTTCCGGCAAGGATGCACTGCTCGCCGATGCCCCCCAAAGGGACGCGCCAGCAAAGGACACCCAGAACATCGGCTAGGACTCGAAAGAAGGTAGGTTACGTGTCGAAACCGGGTACTCCCGTCATCTGCTTGGAAACAGAAGAGCGGTTCGAGAGCATGAAGGAAGCCATGGAGCGATATGGAGTAAGCTCGGGTAGTCTCAACAGTGCCCTGACCTACGGCTACAGCACCGGTGGCTACCACTTCTACCGCGCAGACGAGCCGAAGCCGGACGATTCGTTTTTCAAATCCGGCAACGGTGGAAAAGGTTCCTCCAAAAAGCGCCCGGTTATCTGTTTGGAAACCGGGGTTCAGTTTGAATCGGCCATTGCCGCTTTAAAATGGCTGGACTCCGGGAAAACCAACAACCGTGGCAACATGCGCACCGCTCTGATTTCAGGTTCCGCCCTACTCGGCTACCACTTCTACTATGCAGACGAGCCGAAACCACCCAACTCGCACTTCAAGCGAGCGGTCTATTGCGAAGACTTAGATACGGTCTTCACCTCACTTGAAACGTGCGCCGATGCCATCGGGTTCAACGGTTCCATCTCCGACCTTGCCGACAAGGTTGCGAATGGAACGGTCGTGAAAGGGCACCGGCTCGGGTTCGTCGGGGTTGACCGGAAGCCTTTGCCGAACGGAGACAAATGGAAGCCCGCCGTCACGGATGCGAAACGTGAGAACATGCAGGTGGGACGGGTTTCGTCTCCTTTGTATGGAAAGCAATCCGTAAAACCCGCAAGGTTGCAGGAATGGCTCGGAACAATCTGCGAATACGAGAACGCCGTTTCCAAACCGGCAACGGAGCGCATCACCGGCATCCGACCGGATGGCGCAATCTTCCTCCGCAGGCAAATCGCGGCAACTGAGCTTTTGTCGCTCGCCGACCGTTACGGGGAGTATCTGGACTTCGCGGACGAAGCCGCCGACTTCGCCCCGTTCCTCTATGATGCATCCTTCTCCACAAGGGGCGCGTATCTGAAAGTTTCCTCACCCGGAAATATCTATCGTGAAGCGGGATTTCCGCAAGACCCCTTCTTCTATACCTACAACCACCTGCGTGACGCGCTCGTACCGAAAGGGTTCTACCCGTCCACCGTGAGGGTCAGGCATCCCCACGGTCTTACTTTGGAGCAGATAAAGCGCCTGCCCGAGCTTCTGGAACGCCCTGTCGTTCTCATGGATTCCGACCGGGACGATACGATGATTGCTGTTCTTGCCGATGTGGACGAGGACGGATTTCCCCTCATTGCAGCGTTAAGACCGGGTGGAAATGCCGTTAGCGAAGGACGTTCCGTTGGCGGCACCATCGTTTGCAGCTTCTATGGGAAACCGGAGAACTACTTTCGCTTCAAGATGCAGCAGATGCCGCAGAGAGTCCTCTATCAGGACATAGAAAAAGGCCGGGAACTCGATGCGCGAGCCAAACTTCAATTGTTTGGGGGCAACATCGCAAGTCCCGACCTTGATAGAAGAATTATACGCCCACCGGAATGCATTGTCAAGCTACGAGCAGACACCCCGCAGATGGAAACGCATGGAAGGGAAACGTCCCGCGTGCGGCGGGAATCTCGTGACATGGCATCCGGGAGAGCTGCACTTGACGCGGGAAGACGTGCGGAAACCGCCCGCGTTACAGAAAGACATATCGATAGCAACCTAAAATGACAGGAAAACAGCGAAACAGGTTGCCGCATCGCTCATAGAGGTGCGGCATCTTTTCAGACTGGAAAAGGAGCATTAGCGTCATGGCATACGGAGATGTAAAGGAACATTTTTCCAAAGGGGAACTCAATGACCTATGGAATTTCATTGAGTTCGTGGGGGAGATTTTCCCATCTAAGCGAGACAATATCGAAAAACTAAAAAACAGCTTCATCCGTTACGCACTCGTGAAGCCTTGGCCTTTGGGGAATGACGAGGAACCTGAGTTCTTTGAAATCAAGCTCTGGGCAAGGGAGTATGCAGATTTCAACTATTACATCGGTCTTGGAGTTGGCCTTAAAGCGGGTGCGGAAATCGCTGATGAGGGTAAGGCATCCTTTGACCTCGAAAGCGCGATTCTTTCCGCCTGCATCGAGAGAACCGAGCAAAAATCCATCGCCCATCAAGCAGCGATTTCCGAAGGAAAACGCTCGCTTATCGACTTTTTGGCTTCTCATGTCGGAGAGAATCCGACCAGAAATGACATGAGGTCAGCATCGAAACTCAGTTTTGAGGTTATCCGTGAAATCATCGACACCCTAAAGGACAATCAGATTCTTGATATGGATGCGAAACGATTCATCGTGAGTTTCGACTCTGAACGTGCGGACGCACTTTTATTCCCTAAAGACTAGCAAACCAGAAAGGAAGGAAACCATATGAGCAAATTAGTCATCGCGGAAAAGCCGATGCTCGCCCGCGATATCGCCCGCGCCATCACGGGGAAAGAGGTGTCCGAAAGCGCCCGTCTCCCCATCTCGGGAAACGGCTACACGGTCTGTGCCTGCGCCGGCCACCTTTTGGAACTGGTAGAACCGGATGCCATCGACCCAAAATGGGGAATGCCTTGGAGCCTTGATGTGCTCCCTATCGAGGTTCACGACTGGCCGAAGGAACCGGCGGTCGATAAGAAGACCGGAGAGAGCAAGAAGCCCCTCATCGACCAGATTGCGGGACTCCTTAAAACCTGCGATTCCGTCATCGCCGCCGGTGACCCGGACGATGAGGGGCAGCTTATCGTGGACGAGCTTTTGGACTACCTCGGTTACACCGGTAAGGTCGAGCGCGTCTACGTGAACGACAACATCGAGAAGAACATCGTGAAGGCATTCGACAAGCTCGTGCCCAACGACTCCTGCCGGGGTGCTGGCAATGCCGCCTATGCCCGACGGATGGCGGATATGTGCTTCGGCGTGAACGAGACGAGACTCGCCACCAAGCGTCTCGACGGCCTGTTCACCGTCGGACGCGTGCAGACCCCGACGCTGGGGCTTGTGGTGAAACGCGACGAAGCCATCGCCCACCACGTCACCCGAAAGTTCTACGAGCTGTTTGCAAGCGGTGATTCGGATGCCGGAGAACTCACCTTCAAGTATCTGCCGGGAAAGGAGCTGCTTGCCGGTGAGAAGCATCTGTTCGAGCGGCATACGCTGGAAGCCCTTAAGGAAAAGCTCGACGGACGCGACCTGCACTTTGAAACGACCGTATCGAAAAAGCAGGAGAACCCGCCGCTTCCCTACAACTTGACCGTGCTGCTTTCCGACATGAGCGAGCGCTTCGGCTTCACTGCCGCCGAGACTCAGCAAATCACGCAGGATTTGCGTGATAAGTACAAAGCCATCACCTACAACCGCTCCGATTCCCAATACCTCAAGGAGGAGCATCGAGAGCAGGCACCGGCAGTCCTTGCGCAGGCGATGAAGAACCTCGGCGTGCGCTGGCCTTTGGATTACCGGCTCCACTCCAAGGCGTTCAACGATGGGAACGTGACCGCCCACCACGGCATCATCCCGCAGGAAGCGGATGCGCCCGTGTCCGCGATGGAACCGGACGAAGCCAAGGTCTACACCGCCATCTGTGAGCGCTATGCGGTGCAATTTCTTCCTCCCGCCGTGTACGACGTGAGCGAGAGCACGGTAAGTGTGGACGGCGGAACGCTTAAGCTCACCGCGAAGCGCCTTTCGGACGCGGGGTTCACGGCTGTCTTCCCGAACATCTCGAACAGCCGCGTCAGAGAGGATTCCGATACGGGGAACCCATGGGTTCCCGCAGGAAGCCACACCCTTGCCGGTATCTCCTGCTCAATCACGGAAGGGGAGACCACCCCGCCCGCACCCTATACGGAGGGCACCCTCATCACAGACATGGCATCCATCGCGAAGTACGTCAAAGACCCGGAAATCCGGGAAATCCTTAAGCGTAAGGATGATGGCAAGAAGGGCGAACACGGCGGTATCGGAACGACGGCCACCCGCTCCTCCATCATCGAGGGTCTGAAAACCCATGGCTACCTTGAGGAGCGAAAGGGAAAGGTTCGAGCGACCGATAAGGCCAAGGCGTTCTGCGCACTCCTCCCGCCGGAGATTCGCGGTGCAGACGTGACCGCAAGATGGTGGCTCATCCAGCAGGATATCGCAGACGGCAAGGCGGACGTGAACGCCCTGCAAGATTCCGTCATCGAGGTCTTCAATCACCACCGGGAGACCGCCTACGTGGGCGCATCCATCGCGGGTGCCGGAAAGACCGTAGTGGGCAAGTGCCCAAAGTGCGGCAAGGACGTTGTAAAGACCGGCACCATCTACGCCTGCTCCTCCATCAGGAACGAGAAGCAGGAGGACGGCACTTGGAAGGAGGTCGCGGGCTGCGGGTTCAAGCTGTTCGGCTTCTGCACCAAGAAGTTCACCGAGAAGCAGGCCGCATCCCTTCTTGACGGGAAGGCGGTCTCGCTAAGGGGCTGCAAGTCCAAGGCCGGGAAGACCTTCGATTGCACAGTCGTTCTTCAAAAGGACGGGTCGGTAGAACCTATTTTCACACCGAGAAAACCCACGAAGAAAGGCCGCAGGTAGCGGCAGAAAGGAAGGAATGACATGGCAACACTCCTATCACCGGATATGCTTCCCGAGGATATTCGGAACATGGATTTCGGGCAGGCTTCCATGCCCCAAGTGCCCGAAGCCCAGACCACGGAAGTACCCTACGATATGACCGCATCCGCACCAGACCGCCCTGCCATACCGCTCTCCCCGGACATGCTTTCCGGGAATCCGCAAGGAAATGGGAGCGAGAAATCGGGCATCGAGTTCTCCTTCGATGCTTTCGGATACACCCAGCAGGTCGAACTCGTCAGGGAGTCCTATGCGGACGGGAACCTTGCGGTGACCGCCTATCTCTCCGACCCCACCGACGAATCGTTTGGACAGCCTTGGAGCAGTGTCACCGTGAACTTCGGCTCCCCGCTGCAACAGGACGCGACCGTTTTCCTCGACACCAATAACATGGGAGAAGCGATGCTCTCGAAAATCTCCCAGCTCGGAGCCTTCACCGGCCAGTTCATGCGTTCGGGGTTCTGCTCCTACCCGGCCTTCACCTTCGATACCGAAGTCATGGGCAACATGCGCGACTTAAACGAGTTCGCATCGGCAGACCACAGCAGCCTTGCCAAAATGCAGGATGCGTGCCACGCGGCACTCGAAAACGTATACGGCAGCGAGTTCACGGATGCCTTGGAAAGCGGTTACGACCTGAACGCCGAATCCCATGACTGCGCTTCCGGAAGCGCCGTGCTCGAAACCTGCGATACGACCCGTGCGGAACAACCCATGAACCATGCGAAGGGGGTGCGATAGGCATGAGCCGCTTTCACTCGAACCGGACTTGCATCCGTTCGCCGACAGCTATCCCAAGCAGCCAAAACACACCATTGTGCTAAAATCGGGTACCGTATACACACCGCGCGGGACTACCTATTCCGCACAGACAGAAAGGATGAAAAAACATGCCCAAGAAGACACCGGAGCCAGAGCAGGCTCCCAAGGCAGACAACTACGCCAAAATCAACATGCCCGCCGCCTTCCTCACGCCCCACGACATTCAGACAAGTGACGGGCGCACCTTCGAGAAGTGCTTCGTTTCCTTCCCCAAGGGGACGAAGGTGAACGGCATCGACGTGAGCGGCTTCTCAACCGATGTGTTCCTCTCCGACTACATGAAGAAGGACATGCTTGAGAAGGGACGCGCCACGGTCTCGTTCAAGAAGGACGAGCCGGTGCCCATCTGGACGGGGAAGAAGGACGATGCCGAGCACCCGTATCAGCGCTATGAGGTGAAGGCCACCGACCTCACCCACGCACTCAAGGTGGCGCAGGACTCCTATAAGGCCGAAAAAGCCGCAGAGCGTGCCGCCGCAAAGGACGGCGTGAGCCTTGCGGGCGAAGCGCGCGACATGGAGACCGGGAAGGACGCGCTCGCAGGCGATGACCCCGCCAAGTCCACCAAGTCGCGAACCGGACAGGATATTGCCCAGTAGTACAGAGGAAAGAGGTGACAGTCCATGGTAATCGAGGTGCTCTACAAGTCCTTCCGCTACGAGAAGTTCGACTCGTCTGCCCAGACGAACTCCGAGCCGTTCCGCGCGAAGGGAACGAACATCCTTACCGACTGGAACCTCTACCTCGGTGCCCTTGAGGAAAACGGCATCATCCTCGCAGAGCACTGGTATGACGGAAATCCGCAGCACGCAGGCGGGCAGGTGACCCTTGAGGGCACCAAGGTTCCCGCCGCCACCCGTCAGGTCGGGAGCGCCATGCTCCTCGTCTCGCCAGATGAGCTGGACGATGTGGTCTGGCTCAAAAAGGACGGCGAAAAGCTCCTGTGGCGGGAGGGCGATGAGCTGATAAACGGTGAGCGGTTCTTCGCCATGGAGCAGCTGTGTTACTCCGATGCCACAGTGCAATCCATCAACCGTCGCGCCATCGCCGTGTTCGACTATCTGAAGCACGCGCACCCGACGTACTCGGATGATGAGATTGCCCGCATCATGGGCTACACCGAATCCGCCATCGAGCGCATCCGCGATGCAGAAATCTCTCAGGACGAGGGTTTCGTGGACGATGACGGGGAAGGTCAAAACGAGGAAGACAACACCGGGGCTATCGGCGGATATGACTTCGGTTAGAGATAGAACGAAACGAGAAACGCAGTTCAAACGAACCACCAACGAAGCTACAGAAAACCACGCAAACAAGGAAGGAGAAAAGAACACATGAAGATTCTCGGACGAATCAAGAAATCTAAGGTGCTCACTGCGGTCATGACCGCAGTGCTCATCTTCCAATCGGCCTGCCCCACCGGGCTTGCCTATGCCGCCGAGCAGGCGCGTTCCAGTGCCGTGCTCACGGTGACCGCATCCGTCGAAGACCTCGACGAGACGCTTCCGACCGTCCAAAGCCCCACGGACTTTACCGCCGGGAGCGCCGTCGGCACCTGCCCGGCCTACTGGACTGCCCACGAGGACGGTACATCCTTCGTGGAGAGCCTTGCCGCCAAGAAGCAGAAGCAGGGTCTCGCCCTCAACTGGTACGACGAGGACACGGGTGCCAAGTTCGACTGGTACAAGACCAAGGTGACCAAGAGCACCAGCGTCATCGGCAAGTGGGAGAAGTACGACGTTTCCGTCACCTTCTCTGCCAACGACGGCACCACAAAGTCCGATACGGAGACCGTTCCCTACGGGCAGTCCTACAAGCAGGCGTTCGGTAAGGAGAAGGCCGCTCCCGCGACCCGCAAGGGCTATGAGTTCGACGGCTGGTACGACTCCTCCACCAACAAGAAGTTCGACTTCACCAAGAAGCTCACCGACCCCACGGTCTCCGTCTACGCCAAGTGGAACCTCAAGGATGCCGTGGAGGTTGCTCCTACGGACGTTTCGCGCCCCGCGCAGACCGCGACCGGCACGTGCATCATCAACGGCACGTGGTTCGGTTCTCCCTTCGAGTGGGGTTCCATCGCACGCTTCAATCTCTCGAACTTCACCGGCGAGCTTGCCGGTGCTTCCATGAACGACGCGCAGTGTGTGGACTCCGGCGCGGAGAACCCCTATCTCGCTGGTCGTCGCACGGCAAGCTATCAGGCCACCCTCGCCTCGTTCGATGAGACCACGGGCAAGGCCATCTATGATGTGTACGTGTATCCGGCAGGCCATGCCACCGGCGATATGTACGTGAAGCGCCCACCCTATCCCGCAAGCCAAGGAACCCAGCAGGGCGTGCAGCGCATCCATGCCACCGCGACCGTCTACAAGGTCGTGAAGGGCTACATCGAGCTTCAGAAGGCTTCCACCTGCACCAACGTCTCCGACAACAACAAGCTCTACAGCATTGCCGGAGCGGAGTTCTCCATCTACGACGCTTCGGGCAAGTTCGTCCAGAAGCTCACCACCAACGAGAAGGGCGAGACCGGCAGGAGCGGGCTGCTGACCGCTGGCACCTACACGGTCAAGGAGACCAAGGCACCGGAGGGCTACTACGCCGCCGATGACTTCACCGTCACTGTGAACGCCGGTCAGGTCACAAAGAAAACCGTCGGCGATAAGCCCCTTACTGACCCGCTCCAAATGATTGTCGGCAAGTTCGACGGCGAGAAGACCTACAACGGCGCGGGGAACCTCCCGCAGGGTTCCGCCACCCTCGCCGATGCCGAGTTCACCGTTGACTACTACGATACCTTCGACTACGACAACTACGATGACCTCAAGAAGGCCGATATCGAGCCGACCCGTTCTTGGACGTTCAAGACGGATGAGGACGGCTTTGCCACATTTACGACTAAAGACTTTGTTTCCGGCGATGCCTTCTACTACAACGAAAAAAACGACCCGTGCATCCCGCGCGGCACCATCGTCGTGCGCGAGACCAAGGCTCCCACGGGGTACCTTAAGAGCAACGCCGTTAGCTTCCAGAAGATTATGGATGGCTATTACACCGATGCCCTTAAAACCTACAATGCCGCCGAGGTTCCCGAGCAGGTCTACCGCTCCGACTTTGAGTTCACCAAGAAGGCCGAGAACGGTTCCGACCGTCTTGCTGGCGTGCCCTTCAAGGTGACCTCCCTCACCACCGGTGAGTCCCATATCGCCGTGACGGATGAGAACGGCTATTTCAGCTCCGCGTCCTCTTGGAACGCCCATGACGGCAACACCAATGCGAACGACTGGGCATTGACCGCCGACGGCACCATCGACAGCTCCAAGCTCAACGCGTCCGCCGGTTTCTGGTTCGGCAACAACACCGTGGTCGGTGAGGACGGCAACGCCACCACCGGCGATGCCATCAAGGCCGACAACTCGCTCGGTGCCATGCCTTTCGACACCTACAGCGTCGAGGAGCTTCGCTGCACCGCGAACGAGGGCTATGCGCTGGTGAACACCACCGTCACCGTCAGCCGCAACGGCGCATCCATCGACTTCGGAACTCTCGATGACCCGGAGCCGGAAATCCACACTACTGCCTATGACGCATCCGACAGCGACCACTATATCGGTGTCGGCACCGTCAAGGTTACCGACAAGGTGGAGTACAGCCACCTCGTTGCGGGCAAGACCTACACCGTCACCGGTGAGGTTCACGATGCCAAGACTGGTGACGTGCTCAAGGTGAACGGTAAGACCGTGACCGCAGAGAAGACCTTCACCGCAGAGGAGTCCCATGGCTCCGTGACCGTCGATTTCTCCTTCGACAGCTACGACCTCGCGGGCAAGACCCTCGTGGTCTACGAGACCCTGACCGATGCGAAGGGCGCGAAGCTCGCAGAGCACAAGGACAAGGATGACGTTTCCCAGCAGGTGACCGTGCTCACGCCGAAGCTCTCGACAAGTGCCGTGAGCGAAGCGGACAACAGCAAGTCCGTCACCGCTGAGGGCGATGCCACTGTCACCGATTACGTCCGTTACACCGGGCTTACCGCCGGGCAGACCTATACGCTCACGGGAACCCTTATGGACAAGTCCACCAAGAAGGCCTTCGAGGATGCCGACGGCAACCCCGTCACCGCGACAGCGGTGTTCACGGCAGAAGCCGAAAGCGGTACCGCGACCGTGACCTTCACTTTCGATGCCAGCGGCATCAAGACCGGCGCTAAGCTCGTAGCCTTCGAGACCCTTTCCACGAACGGTATCGAGATTGCCAACCACAAGGATATCAACGACATTGACCAGACCGTTACCGTGAAGACTCCCGTTATCGGCACCACCGCCGTCGATGCCGCCGACGGTGACAAGACGGTCACGGGTGAGGAAAATGTCTCTGTCCGCGATACCGTCCACTACAACAACGTGACTCCCGGCAAGACCTACAAGGTTTCCGGCACCCTCTACGAGAAGGTCACCGACAAGGACGGCAAGGTCACGAAGAAGGCATTCAAGGATAAGAACGGCAATCCCGTCACTGCGGAAGCAAACTTCACCGCAGAGGACTCCTACGGAAATGTCGATGTGACTTTCTACTTCGATGGAAGCTCGCTCAAGGAAGGTACCTCTCTCGTTGCATTCGAGTCCCTGTCCTACAACGACAAGGAGATTGCTTCCCATGCCGATGTGAACGATGCCGGTCAGACCGTCACCATCGGAAAGCCGAAACTCTCCACGTCGGCTACGGATGCCCTTGACGGCGATAAGAACCTCATCGGCGAGGACGGTGCAACCATCGTCGATACTGTCCACTACAACAACGTGACCCCCGGCAAGACCTACAAGGTTTCCGGCACCCTCTACGAGAAGGTCACCGACAAGGACGGCAAGGTCTCCAAGAAGCAGCTCCTCGATGCCGACGGCAACCCCGTCACCGCCGAGACCGAGTTCGTTCCCGAGGACACCTACGGCACCGTCGATGTGACCTTCACCTTCGATGGGTCGCTTCTGAAAGACAACACGCCGGTGGTCGCTTTCGAGTCCCTGTCCTACAAGGACAAGGAGATTGCTTCCCATAGCGATATCGAGGATGAAGACCAGACGGTCACCATGCACACTTCCGAGATTGGCACCACAGCCACGGACAAGCTCGATGGTGACAAGACCGTTATCGCCGATGCCGAGTCCACCGTCACCGACAAGGTGGAGTACGACCATGTGCTCACCGGCAAGGCCTACACCATGGCCGGTATCCTGATGGATGCAAAGACCGGTCTTCCCGTGCTGACTGGCGAAGGTACGAAGAAGTATACCGAGGATGACCTCACCAAGTTCACCTCCGGCCTGATGAACGTGCTCGGCTTCCAGTCGAACACCTACTCCATCAAGGTTAAGGACAAGGACTGGGGCAACGGTGCCGCCATCGTCAAGAACGCGGACGGTTCCTACACCTATGATGCTTCCGAGCGCACCGAGAACGAGGACGGCACTTGGACTGTCAAGACCGACACCCAGACTCTCACCGAGCAGGAAGACGGCACTTGGAAGCTCACCGGTCTGGAGGGTAGCGGCAGCGCCACCGCAGACGGCGGCACAAGCTTCGTCCGTAATATCGAGGAGACCTACAAGGCCGATGAGGTCGAGGTTACCGATAACGGTATCGACTGGTCGAACGCAAAGAAGCTCCCGACCGCTTCCATCGACCTCGCTAAGGTCAAGGCATATGCCGAGGAGAACAAAGACCTCCTCTCCTGCCTTGTCTACAAGACGGCGGAGTTCACCCCTGAGAAGGAGTCCGGTTCCATCGACATGGACTACACCTTCAACTCCAACGACGTTATCGACCGCCTGTCCGGCGAGACCAAGAACCTCGTGGTCTTTGAGGTCATGTTCAAGGGCAGCATTGAGAACGCTTCCGATGAGACTCCCGTTTCCATCGTCGCGAGCGAATGCGATAAGGACAACGAGGGACAGACGGTGAAGCTCGCCCCGAGTACCATCGGTACCACCGCGACCGACAAGTCCGACGGTGACCATGAGCTGATGGCTGGCAAAGATGCCGTCATCACCGACGAGGTGAAGTACGAGGGTCTTATCCCCGGCAAGGAGTACACGCTCCATGCCACGCTCATGGATAAGAAGACCGGCGAGCCTTTGAAGGTTGCCGATAAGGGCGTGACCGCCGAACTCAAGTTCACGCCGAACAGTGAGAGCGGCACGGTCTCCATCAACCTCGGCGAGTTCGATGCAACCTCCCTCGACGGTCATACACTGGTTGTCTTCGAGGAGCTGACCAAACAGGGCGATATCGACGGCAAGACCACGGACGTTACCGTGGCGGAGCATAAGGATATCAACGACGAGGGACAGTCCGTGACCGTCACCTCGACCCCGGCAGGCTCCACCTACGGAAAGACCGGCGTTGACATGACGAACATCGCCATCGCCATCGGCATCCTCCTGATTGCCGCAGGCTGCGCGACCGCTTACGGCATCAAGAGCCGCAAGACCACCAAGGGCGATGCGGACGAGAGCGCAGAGGATAACACCGAAGCCTAGTGCCCGTAACGCCTGAAACCGGCAGGGTGCCGCGACACTCCGGCACCCTGCCTTCCTTTTTAATTTGAAAGGGGGATACACCCATGAAGGACGATAAAGAGAACGATATCGAGATGAACGACGGAGATTCCACCGAATCACCTGCGGATGGGAACAACATGCACGCGAACCCGGAAAGCGAGAAGAAGCCGCATAACCGGAAGGTCATTGCCGCCATCTGCGGCCTTGCCCTCGTCGCGCTCATCGGCGGCGGTGCCTATTATGGCATCGGCCACCAAACCGGTGCAGATTCCAAGGCCGAATCCGTGCAGGCGAATGCTTCCAAGGAAAGCGGTTCCGACGCGTCTGCGAAGGACGGCTCTAAGAGCAAAGAGAAGTCTCACACCCACGACTGGTCTATCACCTACAAGACCGTCCACCATGACGCTGTGACGCACACGGAGCACGTGGCACCCGTCTACCAGAACCTGACCACCTACCATACCGTTTGCAATGAGTGCAAGCAGGTCATCGACGGCAAGGCCGATGACCACATCAAGCAGACCGGTCACTCCGGCTACTCCACCAACGTCCCCATCACCGATGAGGTCATGGTGAGCGAGGGATATGACAAACAGGTCACCGACACCCCGGCTTACGATGAGACGGTCATCGACAAGCTGGTCTGCACCACCTGCGGAGCGACGAAGGATGCCCCGCAGGCCACATCGGATGCCGCCAAGTAATTCAGATGGCCAGATTGGGAAATCATAACCGGAAATCCCGTGCGGCTTTTGCGGCAGCGGCGGTCTTCTTGGCCGTCGCTGCCATCCTTTTCGGCGTGCTGCTTCATTTCTATCGGAATGCAAGTCCCTCACCGTCACCAAACGGCACGCCGCAGGAAACCGCCACGGAAAGCGCAGGTGGTCGGGAATCCGAGTTCCCTACTGTTGATTGGGATTACTGGAAGAGCGTGAACGGGGATGTTATCGGATGGATAACCGTGCCGGGGACGGATATCAACCATCCCATCCTGCAAGCTCACTCATCCGACCCGGATTACTACCTGCATCACGATATCTACCGGAACTACAATCCCTTGGGTGCGCTCTATCTCGACGCGGAATGCGAGAAGGAGGGCTTTCAAAGTCCGAATGCCGTCATCCTCGGACACAGCCTGCGCATCGGTGGTGCCATCACCTGTTTCGGAAACATCCAGAACTACAGCGATAAAACTTTCGCATCAGAGCACGCCAAGGTACTCATCCAGACACCGGAAAAGAAGATGCGCTACACCGTGCGCTTCGCCAACATCGTGAAGGGATGGGAACCGACCAAACGGACGGCGTTTGCCGGTGAATCGGATTTCCGAAGTTGGTACGATTCCTCGCGGGAATCTGCCGCCATGGTGCTCGATACCGATTCCGAACCGAATCAGGTCATCTCCCTCGTCTCCTGCTCCTATAACTTCTGGAAGCAGAATGAGCGGACGGTCGTGACCACCAGTATCGACCAAAAACAGGCGCAAACGGAAATTGTTTCGACCGAATCCCGTCAGACTGGCTCTGATGCCGAATAAGGACAGGTTTCAATCTGTTCGCACTCACGCTACAAACCTACCGCCAAGACCCCGCAGATGCGATTCTGTGGGGTCGTTTTCTTAGAGCATGTCTGAAAAGCGGCAGCTATCGTATAATTTCAATGAGCTTTCCCGGAAAGGAGACCATGATGAAATCTAAGCAGAAGCAGACTCCTACGGAGATTATTGATAACCAGCGTCAGGCGGTCGTTGAGAAAATCATCGAGGACATGAAGCGCGACGGGCTTCATTGGGCAGAACCGTACCTGCCCTTCCTAACACCGCACAACCCCGTCTCCGGCACCGTGTATCAGGGCGGAAACCGTGTGCATCTTGGCTTCATCGGGTTCATGCGCGGCTATACGGACAACCGGTGGGCTACCTTCAACCAGATAAAGGATGCCGGTTGGCACGTGAAAAAGGGTGCCAAGTCCGCGCTCATCGAGAAATGGAAGCAGTTCGCCTTCTACAAGGAAAACGAGGATACCGGTGAGAAGGAGCTTGCGGGGCGCTACCCGAAGCTCGTCGGCTACTGGAACGTCTTCAATGCGGAGGATATCGAGGGCATTCCGCCAGAAAACTCCCCCGTCCACCAGAATGACCGGACGGCTATCATCGCCCAAAACCTTGAAGAATCTTCCAGATGCCCAATCATCGAGAGCACCAGCTATCTCGGCAGCGCCGCCTACTCTCCGGCTACAGACCGCATCCTCATCGCCCCGCGAGAGACCTTCCGCTCGGACGAAGCGTTCACCCGCGTCCTGCTGCATGAGATGACCCACTCTACCGGACACCCTTCCGCCCTCGCCCGTGAACTCGACACCCGCTTCGGAAGCCCTTCCTATGCTGAGGAAGAGCTGGTCGCGGAGCTTGGAAGCCTTTTCCTTTCCGCAGACCTCGGTATCCAGAGCACCGATTTGGAGGGCGAGTTCTACGAGAACCACGTCTCCTATCTGCAATCTTGGATGAATGCATTGGAAAACGACCCTTCCTATCTCTTCAAAGCCGCATCGAAAGCCGACCATGCGGACACCTTCATCATGGAGCGCTACGAGGAGGAACTGGGAAAGAACATTGAGATTGACGCACCTGAACTGGAAGAGGAGGTATCACTTGCCGGGGAGAGTCATGACATGGTAAGCGCATCCGAGCACCAGACGGAAAGCGAGATGCCGGAACCTGCCCTTACTGCCATCCTGTAGCCGTGTGCCCGCGCCGAAAGAAGAACATGCGTTCAATTAACGTATTGCCGTAATACTGGCATTATAGTATAATGGTAACATATGATAACAGCCATCTGGCAGAAAGGACGATAGGTATGGCAGAAATGGAAAAGAAACCTTGGCGCTTCACCATCGAGTTCGATGAGGAGAAGGCAAAAAGGAATGGCTACAACGTAGATGACCTCTATGACTGTGTGGGAAAATATGCGGAGCAAATGGGTAACGTCCGCATCGGCCTTGGTACTTGGCAGGCAAAGAACCGCAAGGTGCAGTTCGGAGCGCAGTGTCCTGTTTGCGCCACCCTTTCTAAACAGCCTTGGGTCATGCAGAACATTAAGTCTTGGCGTACCTATGAGGATATGAATGAACCGGAGGGTGAAGACTACCTACAGGTAATCCGGGATATCAGCCCGAAACGCATTTACGACTAGCCGCATTCGTACTTAGGATTCCAGATGGAACTTGATAGGAAAGCATTTCACTTCGACCTAGACAACGAGTCTGTTAAACGCTTCTATACTGGTAAAAGGAATGCATGGTCAGATATTCAGGACTTTCTGGAATCCCATAGCTTTGAGAAGCCGCAATATTCTGGATATGAATCGGCTGAAAATATCGTCATGTCCTATCAACGTGCTTATGGCACCATAGATGAGATGATGAATGAGTTTCCTTGGTTCCAAAAATGCTTGAAAGCGGCCACCTTCACGGAAATCGGTGAAAGCTACGATGTGAAGGAGTTTCTTGAAAGCGGAATGCAGTTATCCCCTTCCTCTCGCCCCGACACCCGTAAGGAGCTTCACTTTGATTTGGGAACGGCTGCGCTCAGCGAAAATTACAGCTCCATTAGGCCGAACGCTTGGCGCGGCGCTTGGACGCTTATCCGAATCTTCATGGAACGCAACGGATTCATCCATACCCAGTATTCCGGGTACGAGTCTCTAGCGATGATGCCGATTGACAAGGCGATGGCCGTCATGGAGAAATTGCAACAGCGATACCCTTGGTTCAAGGATTCCCTTCTCGCCGCGTCGCTCACCGAGGTCGGCGAGCGCCACGATGCCCTCTCCTATATCAAGGGTTCCCATGGCATCATCGTTCCGGTTCCCACCCATTCGCTTGGACTTGAGGAGCTTGATTTCTTCGGCTCCGAAATCGGTGATATGAAGAGTGCGACAGCAGAGCTATCGAAACGGAACGGGTCGGAACCACCAAAAGACCTGAACAAGGCGCATTAGAAAAAGCCCCGGCCATTTGGTCGGGGCTTTCCTTACCTGAAATAGACGATTGCCTTGCTCTTTCAAGTTACTTCGTGGCACCGCAGGAGGAACACTTGTACCCGGTGGTCACGGTTTCATCCCATGCCCCGCTCACCTGCACCTGCTCGTCGTAGGCGGCTTGGTCGGTTACAGTTTCCCAGTAACCCTGCTTTACAGTAACATAGGAATCATGATACCCTCCACAGTTGCCACCGTTCAAAGCAGAGTTTTTTAAATGTCCCCAAGGGTCGGAGGTAATATCTTGTCCGCACTGATTGCAAATGTAATGAAGCTCCGTCACCGCGTCGTGCCACACCTGATGCGTCACCGCATCATGGTGGACGGTCTTGTACTGAGCATCATGGTGAACGGTCTTTGTCTGGGCAACCCAGTTGTGCTGATGCGCCGGGGTGTCATCCTTCTTCGTCGTGCTGCCCGAGTTCGAACCGGAGCTAGAGTTGCCACCGTTGTTGTTTCCGCTCGGCTTGCTGTCGGACTTACCGTCATCCTTCTTGGATGAGGAATCGCCCTTGCTACCGGAGCCGGAGTTCCCGGTATCCTTCTTGCCGTCAGAGGTCTCCGGTGCCTTGGCATCGGACTTGTCCTCCTTGGCGGTCTCCTGCGCCTTCTCGGTCTCCTTCTCGACGGCATCGGCATCGGCGTTCGGGTTCTTCTTGATGTTGTCCTCGAACTTCTTCACGACCTCGGCACCCTTGTCTCCGGTCAGGGTGGTATCACCCTTCTTCACGGCTTTCGCGATATCCTTGGCAATAGCTGTCAGGTCATCCTTCGTCACCTTGTCCGCAGCCACCTTTTCGAGCGTGATGACGGTACTGTTCGTTTTCTTGTCATCTTTCCCGGCCTTGACCTTACTGGACGCGGCCTTATAGGTAGAGCCGTCCGCGTTCACCGGCGGGATGAGGGTGATGGTGTAGGTGCCGGACTTGCCGACCTTCACGGTCACCTGCTTGTTCGCGGCGATAGCAGTGTAGAAGTCTACTTCCCCGTCCGCATCCTCGATATGGGCGATGACGGGCGTGGAGGTGTCCGCATCCCAGCCGTCGGCCTTCACCTCAAGGATGAGCGCCATGTCCTGCTCCTCATCGTCCTTTGACTGGGACACCGCAGGGACGTTCGCTTTGCCCGTCCAATCCGCATGTGTGATGGCATATCCGCCGCCGCCGATGAGAAGCGCCGCACAGAGGATTCCTGCACCAGCCGCGCAGACCTGTTTGCGGGAGAACTCGCGCCCGAAGAGCATGAGCGGCTTCTTAGCGTTCTCCTCCTCCGTTGAATCCACGACCTTCGGGATTTCGGCGGCCTTGTCCGCCGGGACACCCTCAGTCTCGATGTTGTTGTCGTTAAACATATTGCTGTCTTTCTTCATTTCTGTCAGTCCTTTCTGTCTTATAAAAAGATTTCCTGCTATCTATATTACCGGTAGTTCTCTACACCAGCATACCCCATAGGACATGCACGAGAATGATGAGCACGAGAATGACCGCCATCCACTTACAGTAGTAGAACAGTCTGTCTGGAAGCGTCACCATCGAAAGCCGCTCAATGCGTCTCTTGGATTCCTCTACCATCGAGTCGATGACCTTCCTGCTCCTTGCAGTCACCTCTTCGACGTTCTTTATGGTCATCTCCCCAGCTTTCTGCTGGGCATTGGCAACTCCCATGAGCGCCATCTGATTCGCCTGATGCTGCGCGTCCGCCGCGCCGTTTCTCAGCTCCTCGACCTTTTCGAGCACATCCTTCATCTCCGAAACCATGCCGCGCATCTCCCTTGCGATGCGTTCGTTACTCTGGCGCTGCTCGGCGATAAGGTCTTCCAGCTTCTTCATGGTTCCGATGAGGTCGGTCTCGTCGTTCTCATCCTCAAGCCTTCGTCCGGCGTTTCTGGCATCCCTCGCTTCCTCGGAGAGCTTAAGCTGCTGGCCGATACCGGCCATATGCCCGTCCGACTGCTCAAGTTCCCTCTTCACTTCGCTAAAATGTTTTGCCATGTAATCTTCGCTCCTTTCCATCCGTCAGTCCTCCAACCCCTTGCCCCTCTTCTCGCGCACACGGATAGCGATGGGCGTGTCGAGCAGATAGGAGAGGTTGTGTACCGCATCCGCGACCGGCACGGCATCCGCCATGCTCCCGCACATGTGTATCGCCTTCCAATCCTTCTCGCCCTTCACCGTCACCTCGACAAGAAAACGTTCCTTTTCCATCTCTCTCCTCGACCTTGCCGGTCTTTTCTATCGGACAGGGACAGCCTATTGCATCAGGTGTCCCTTTGTCTGGACACCTCTAGGGTTCACGCAGGTTCACCCCGCAGTTTGGGCAGAACTTCGGGACATATTCGGAAAACTCCTCGAATAGCGGTTCTTCGCTCTCCTCAGAATCCGTCATATCCTCCTCGACGCGCCCAGCCCATCCGCAGTCGGAGCACCAGATGCCGTCCACGGGGTTTACATTTGTGGCTTTCGAGTGGGCGCTCCCCATGGTAATGAAAATCCTACTCATCGTTCTCAGCCCTCTCCCCATTGCTCTTCTCACGCACTCCGGCTTCCTTCCGCATCGCGGCAATTAGCTCCTCGGGCGTGATTCCGAGACCGTCCGCAATGGCGAAAAAGGATGCAAGGCTCGGCAGACGCGTCGGCTTTCCCCCGCTTCCGGCCATTCCGGCAAACCAAGCGGATTTACTGATTCCGCTTTTCTTGATGGCGTTGTCGAGCGTCATCCCCTTCTCGTACACGATGCGGCGCACCGCAACCGCGAAACACCCGAGTTCCGGGAAACGCTCAACGGCTTTCTCCGCCTGTGGCTTACCCGCCATGGTATCTCCTTTCTTACGGCTAGCTTGATTACTGGTAATATATCATACCACCAAACCAGATAAATCTTCAAGACGATACTCCATATATCCCGCACAAATAGGACAATAAACCAGCTTGAAAGCAACCCAGCAATATAGTAAGATAGACTCGTAAACCTATATCTGTTTACATGGAACGGTCGGTAATTCGTCCGTCATGCAAACTAACAGACTTATTAGAATTGACATTAGAAAGAAGGTCATAACATGCGAACCTACCAACACCCGATATACCAAGACAACACCATGGCAATTCGCGCCGAATATGATGAGGAAAAACGAGTCTTCGATTTGATGAAGAAGTTCCTCTATATCGTCGGGACGATAACCGCGATAGTTGTTTTCCTTTTGCTTCTCGTTAATTCCCCTGCCCTGATAACTCAGACGGGTGCAATTGGAATCATTGCACTCGTTCCCGTCCTGCTGGCTGCAACAGCCTTTACCGGGTTTTACGTCGGCACGGTACCGGCTGGCTACATCGCTGCATGGCGTGCAATCAAGCGCTCAAAGCTGTTCGTTTGGGGCAACGCTCTCGGACTGCTCCTCATAGCGACGCTTCTTCTTTCCATCCCGGCTGCATTCGCGCCCATTGCCTTCCTTCTCCAGTGGTTGAAGGTGTCGAATCTCAAGCGTCAGCTTGACGCGAACGCATAGTGAGGTAAACTGAACGCGTTTTCTTCCTTCGTGGAGAAACTTTCTTGCTTTAGCCCGCTGCTCTCCGATGTGCAACATTAAGGGAGCAGCGGGCGCTTTTATGCCGATTCTCACACACCCGTATAGCGGCGCAAGCGGAATATCCCGCCCGCGCCGCTTTTTAATTAACGCTCGCCGTTCTCCTTGTTCGGTTCCGGGCGTTCCTGCGTAGGTGCCTGTTGCGCCCGCTGGGAACCGCCGCTTCCGGCGTTTCCGCCGTTCTTCTTCCCTTTCGGCATGACCGTCGAGGATACTTCCGCCCTGAGTTCGTCGGCTCCGCGCCAACAGGCGAGAATCAGGCGCTTGACCTCCGAATCGTCCGCGATATCTGAATCGGGGCGCGGGAGTTTCAGCTTGGGGATATCCACGATTTCCATGCCCTCCATACCGCGTATCTCCTTGCGGTACTTCCGGTAGACGCTTCGGATTTGCGCAAGGTACCTCTCCTTCGTTTCCGTTGCCATCGCCTTTTGCCGCTCGATATCCCTCTTCTCCGCAACGGCTGCGCTTCCTTCCGCATGGATGGATTTCGCCACGTTCGCCGTGAACGCAGCTTCCAGCCCCTTTGTTCCGAGGTCAGCATCGAGCTTCGCCACGGAGAAGGCATAGCGGTTGTTGTCCGTGTCGGTAACGTACATGCGCCCCCTCTTGAACTCCGTGTCAACGCCCCATGATTCCAGAAGCTCGCGGTAATCATAGATGTTCTCCGCTTCCCCGGCGGCGATACGGCACAGCTCTCGCAAGTTCGTCTTATAGGAGTCGATGCCGCGTGCCGCAAGTTCCTTCTCGATACGGGACGGTTGCTTCTTATGGACGGAGGAATTGCGCTCGCCCTCCACGACCTGTTTCAACCCCCACTCGTGGTCGAGGTCGCGGATGCGGCTGGCACGTTTCACCTTGGCGCTTTTCCCGCGCCCCTCATCGAGCCGCTTGCCCGTGGAGAGGTCGGTACGGTTGATGACGATATGGACGGCATAGCGATGGGTCTTGTCCGCCTTGCAGTATTCGTTGTGTAGTGCCATCACTATCTGTTGGTTCGGGTAGTATTTCCCGACATATTCCTTTGCGTACCTCATGCAGTCTTCGGGTGAGAGCCTGCCGCCGTTTAGGTCACACTCGTCTGGGTTGAACCCGAGAATCTGGTGAAACAGAATCGTGTTCTTCGCTTCCTTAAGCTCCCCAGTCTTCTTGTCCCGGACTCTCCTTGCCGCTTTGTTGTGCCCATAGGCTTCCCGCGTCATCCACATGTGGTGCGCCCAGCGCTTCGGGTTGGTGCATCCATCCATGTTGAGGGAATCGCGCACGAGCACTTTGCGGTCATCGTTGATGTAACCGCGCAGGTTCTTCATGTGCCCGTTACTCTGCACGCCCGTCTGCTTGATGATGGTCATCTGTGCTCACCTCCTTTTTTTCGTCTAGGTACTCCCAGTGATAACCTCCTGCCGTGCCACCTCTGTCGATAGCCCTGCGTATCGAATTGCCATTTCGTAACCCTACTGCCCTTGCTGCGTCACTGAGCGAAACGAACTGGTTGCCGGTTTCCGCACAGCGCACCTTCTTTGCCGATGGTTGGTTGCACCCTCTGTTACCGTGCTTATCAGGCACCGGATTCACGTACTCCCACGTGTATCCCCCGGCCTTGTGTCTATTACCTCGCGCTACCGCCCTTATCGAGTTGTTGTTTATTCCTGTATCTCGTGAAGCATCTGCGATGGATTCATACATCTTCCCGGTCTCTAAGCACCGTATGGCTGTTTTTCTCGGTACCGTATATTCTTCGGCATTGTCTATTCTTGACTCCAAATCATCTGGATAGCACCAATGTTTGCCGTCAAAGGTGCGATAGGGATTTCTACAGCAAAGGCCAATCCCCGACTGGGCGCTTTCCTGTCTGTCTCCATACTCCCTCGTAGCGGCTTTGATGGACTCATAGCGCTTTCCGGTCTCAACGCAGACCACAGTGCGGCTTCTTCCGTCCCTTTTGAGGATATTCTCGATTTCCCCTTTAGCAAGCGTGCTGTATTCATCGCTGTTTACAAAATGGTACCCTCTCGCATAATGTGATTTGCTTTTTACTGCTTGCTGGATATTGCCTTCTTCGACACCTAAGTCCCTTCCCGCATCGGCATAGGTTTTGTATCGCATACCCGTCTCAAGGCAGACGACTCTATAATGAGCACTCTCCGCTCTCGCGGCGGCTGCTTTCTCTTCACTGTATTCGCTCTCTCTAATCCAGTGATACCCTTTCGCGGTCTTGCCGGTGTTCAGAGCGCGACATATACTACCCCTGCTGATTCCAAGCTCTATTTCCGCTTGGCTTTGCGTCTCGAATCGTTTCCCTGTCTCTAGGCAAATAACCGGCGTGACCTGATTCCCTTTCGTAAAATCGGGAATCCTGCCCAACTCGTAGTCGATAAGGTAGCACCAAGCGATTCCGTTCCTGTCTAGCTTTGATTTGTCAATAGCTGTTTTTAACGAATAACCGACTTCACGCTGCGCGTTACTGATACTCGGATAGCTCTTTAACGTATCCAGCCGGATGACCGGAAGAGAAACTGCTGCACGTTCTCCGCCATATCCACAGTAAGGGCATCCGCTGTTGCTGATGACCTTCGACCGGATTGCCAGTCGATACGGTCTATCGCAATGCGGGCACCTCCACCACGCCTTCTTTGTTGCTAGGGGTCTGACCTTCCACGGCGTTTGCTCCCCGTTTCGTTCTTTGTCCCATTCCTCAGCAATCGCAGGATACTGTACGGCAAGGCTGTCTTTGGACGCATTGAAAACCGCACCATCGAAATCAAAGCCGATTGCCTTGAGACGCGCAACCTGTGAAGTATCGAGCTTTCCTTCCCGATAGTTCTTCCTCAGCTTGAAGACAATATAATTCTTTGTTCTCTTGGCATCGCTCATAGCTGCCCTCCATTTTGTGCGGCTATCTCTTCCAAGAAGGATATCTTTTCGTCAATGGTCGTTGACGGATTAAGCGCTTCGCGCAGCTCTTCTGCAAGCTCGCGCGGGTCTTTTATCTCGTCGATGACATGAAAATCTTTCGGTTCATATATCGGCTTTTCTCCTTGCTCGCTCTTCTTTTCATAGGCGCGTTCCATGCGCTCTTGCATCCCCGCGATGCCGCCGAGGGAGCCGAAATTGTTGCAGAGGTCGAATACAAGTGGCGTTCTGTTTCCACCGGATGTGAGGGCACGCCCGAGCTGCTGCTGAAAAATAACGGGGGACTTTGTGGGGCGCACCATAACGATTGCGTCGATTCCCTTGACGTGAACAGCTTCATTAAGCTGATTGATACAGTAGAGCACCTTCAACGCCGAGCTGCTGTCCTCTTTGAACTCTTGAAAGTCACGGGAACCGTAAGGGTCTGCACTCGTGGTCTTATATGCGTGAACCTCCTTGTTCACACGACCGAACCACTCACGGCGAAGAAGCATGAACTCCTGTAGCTTCTTTTGGTTCGGGCAGAATACGATGACCTTGCTGTCGCGCTTCTTGAGATGCTTTGCGATGATACGGTCGATGCCGTCCGCATCTTGAAGAGAACGTCGCAACTCCTCATACTTCTTGACGAATTTGGAGTATTTCTTCTTCTCGCGCACCTTTTCGATGGATACCTTTAACTCCCCTAGCTCTTTCGGCGCATCGTAAAGTGCTATGACGTACTTCGGCATGGGAAGTACGCCGTCAAGCCATGCTTCCTCAAGCTCCATGCTGCTTGCAAGATTTCCAATAAACATCTCATCCGCCATGTTGCGCCCTTTGTCCGAATAACGAATGGGCGTTGCGGAAAATCCGACTATCTTTGCATCGGGATTATTTTCCACAACGTATTGAACGCCCTTTCCCCATTCAGGTGCCCCGCAGTGATGGAACTCGTCTGCCACTATCACATCGCACCGCGGAATCTCATCCCCGCATCTTGCTTTAGCCATTGCGGTTGCATAGGTCATAAATTGCAGATTCTTCGGAGTGAATCCGGGAGCGATATCGGAAAGGTTCGCCATCTGGTCGATGTACATGTAATCATTGGTACCGAGAAGAAGGAAGTTCTTTCCCGGATTGTCCTGTGCCATCTTAGCAATGATGACGAATTTGCCCGTGCCGGTTGGTTGCACGACACAAGCACGGTTGCTATCCCTGAGCATGGCACAGAGGTTATCGTAGGCTTTCTGATTGTGCGGGTAGAGTTCGATTCCTTCCATTTTCATTTTCCCTTCCGTGGAAACATATCTTGCATCATCGCTTCATTCGTGAGTGTCCGGTTCCCAGACTTTACCGGCTCCCTTCCGTTTACACTCACGAACCCGTCAAAGAGAATCTTAAATACTGGCTCGGTGGTCTCCACTGCGTTGTGCCTTGCAAACGGGTCGTAGGCATCGTGAACGAAAAAATACGTTCCGTTCTTGCACGCAACATGGGCAACCTTCTTGCAAACGGGGCACCGGGCGCGAAGCTCCCGGAAATGCACCCATTCGTTTTTTGCCTTTTTCTCTTCGCTCATCTTGCGCTGCTCCATTCCAAACTCCGTCAAACGGTGGACTTGTCAGTAACGACTTCTGGATATCCGTTTCCATGTTTGGGTAATCGGGATTCCGATTTTTCCGCTTCCTCCTCAGACATACCCAAATCTAGGATAGAGAGAAACATCATTCCAAATTCTGTCGGTTCTATCCAAGCGCCCTCTTCCGGCTTCCTATCCACGCATCGTGAAAAGCCTTCGTAGTATTTCGAGCGCCCGTTGATATCTGCGAGCGTTTCCCCATCAAGCTCTATCAAGACATGAGGTTTCGCGTTGTATCGTTTCGCTTTCACGAAACGGAAGGAAGGATGAAAGTGTCCCTTCATATCGTGCTCGCCAACCCACATGCTTTCGGCAACGAATAGAAGCTCGGCAACTGGTAGGATACCGACCTTCTCGGGCATCCGCTTTTTCAAGATAGCTTCCGCAGATGCCATGCTCCACAAACTCCCCGTGTCTTTGTAGTACCCCATACCCTATTTATCCTTCCTGCTCTGCATCTGGGTTATCAAAATCGTCGATTCGGATTTGGATGTTGTTGCGGTCTGCTTCCCTTCGGAGCGCAGCAAGGGCTTCCGCGACTTCCATAAACGTCTCCACCTCACGCGCGAGGACGCGCTGCGCTTCCCTCACATCGAACACCTTGATGCCATAGGTGTTCAAGAACTTCATGAACTGGTTCAGGTTCGTTCCCTGCTTCGCGAGTTCGTGTGCCGTCTTTTTCAAAGGCTCGGTGTCGATGACCTTGATTGTCACGTCATCGGAATGGATAAGTAACGTGCGGGCATATTCGGAAACTGTCATACCGTAATTCGCGGCTTTCCGCTTAAGCGTTCTCTTCTCACGTTCAGACAATCTGATGAGAACTGCGGTTTCTCTTTTTGCCACCTTCATCACTCCCCTTCTGTATTTTCTCATAATCTCATAGTCGTATCGGTGCCGCCACCGTTTGACTATGACACGAAAGCGACGGTTCACTTTGCTGAGTAACGGGAACCGGCAATCCTAAATTGTCGATTCGTTAAGCGTAAGCGTCCTCCCGTCAAGGCTCCGAAAGCCGCTCGGGAGCAAGATGGAAGTGTATGGAAAAGTCTCGTTTACGTGACTTTGTATATACGCTTCCCAAATCTTGCAACTCGAAGAGCGGCCTTGGCCGGTGAGCACTGATATTCTATCAGTGCGAGAGCAGAAAAGGCATGGAAAAGGGGGTGCCGCCGCACCCTTTCCCATGCCTTTTCTGCGGGGTTTCCGGCTCGCCCGGAAACCAAGAACCCGAGGTGTCGCCACCTCGGGTTCCCATCAACTGCGAAGACAAAATCAATTCCATCGAAGACCCGGCCTGAGACAACCGCTACTTGGAAGCAATCGTCTTGGCAAGATATGCCGGACACCCACGCTTCCTTAAAAAGCGATAGGTAATCTCGTTTCCATTTAAAGAATTACTCCAACAATCGTAATCATCCCATACGTTCCAGTACCAATCTGGGATTTTTGGATTTTCCTTATCGTATCCGTTAGATTCGCCATCTTCCAAACAAGCCTTCGCGCTAATCAGGTAAGAAGACGGGTAACCACTTCGATTCACGCTTTCTCTCACATAGCCAAGTTTAAGCAGCTTTTCCAGACACTCTCTGAAATACGGAAAGCCGCTGCACCAACGCTCCTCCATGAAAGCAAATTCATCGCCCCAGTCCTCGTTCTCGATTTGGACGGCATATATCGCGCCAAGGATTGTCAGTTCATTCGGAGTGAGAGGAAGCCAGAACATCCATTGCCTAATATCTGCATAAGCGTCTTCTCTCGCTCTCTTTTTCAAATCATCGAAAGCGTTATTTCCCATTATCTATTTTCCCTTTCTGCGATTTACTTTTCTTCCAGAGATTTCTCAGCCATGGGTAGATGGATTGCATGATGATAGCTTGGCATTTTCTCTCCTGCGCTTCCGAACAGAATCCTCCGTTGAACATGTCAAGCAAGAATAGGTAGTCGTTATAACCATCATATCCGTTGTACTTTGTCGGTCGAAACGCATCTTGCTCGTACAGGAAGTACAGGAGCTTGCGCGAGTAACTTCCGCTATGCAGATGGACGTAATCCTCTTTTCCGATTCTCGCCGCTTCCTCCATCAGTTTGATGGCTTGCTGCCAACCGGCAAGTTCCTCGTCCATATCGCTTTGCTCGAACTTCTTGATACAACTCGACCCAATCGGAGAGAGTGTTTCCCCGGTTTCCGTATTCGCTATCGTATAGACATAGCGAAGCCCCTCCTTTCCGCAAACGCATGTTGCGGAATGGGTTTCGTCAACCTCACATCCGACTATCCTCCACTCGCGTCTGGCACCTTCCCAATCATCTGCAACCGAAAGCCCTATCACGGTGCCGATTAAATTATCGGTATAGAGATTTCCCATGATGCGAATCCCGTTCCTCTCATTGCTTCGATATGAAAACGGGCACATCGATTAGTGCCCGTTTTCACTATCCACGATTTCGTTGAAAATCAATTTGCTAATTCGGATTGCAAGCCGCCGTTGCAATATCATCAAGTTTCTCATCAAGAATCTCGTTCTGCCGCTCGACGGCCTTAACAAGCTCTGCGACAAGTCGATTCGATTGCTCAAGCTCCTTGAGAATCTGGTCTGCCATCTTATCTGTCATATTCTCTTCCTTCTTTCATTCCAAACTTTGAATTACAAGCTCAGCCTTTAGGTCGCGCCAATGCGTCCAGCGCGGATACATCACAAAGCCTTTGACCTCTGCGCTGTCATTTTCCAACCGTTTTTTTCCAAAGCGGTCAGCTCTTCGCGCTGCCGGATACCAAGTCCACTAACACGTCGGCCTAATGGAATCTTGACCAACCTCCTGATGGCTTCCGCCTTGCTCGCACCAATGCCGGGAACGCATTTCAAAAGCGACACAACCTCGATACGTTTCGCGTCCTCCTCATTCAAGGCATCAGTAAATGCTAGTTCACCAGACTTCATACGTGCCTTGAGAACGGCACGGCGCTTTCGAGCCTTCATGGCAAGCTCCAATGCGTGCGCACGCTCCTTGTCGCTGAGATTCGGCAGATGGTTCTCTTTCTCGTTCATCGCTACTTCCTACTTCAACTCGTTATCCCAAACGTTATCGTCCGCCTGCGCCGCGTGTTTCCAACGGCCTGCATCCGCCCGACCGTTCCAATCGGCGATGAACTTCTCGATAGCATCAGCGCATCCGCTGTCGAGTGCTTCCGCCCACCTCCTGTTATTTTCATCACACCAATTCTGAAATACCGCGAACTCGGTGACACCGTTCTCGACGATGTACCTTCGCATCGCCCGCATCTGCTCGAAAAACTTCGCGGTGGCGGGAACCATGGTGATTAGGTTCATCTTCCATACCCCTCTTCCGAAATGAATCCGGCTACCGGCTTCGCTTCTTCTCTAATAAAAGCGCCCGTCGATGTATTTCTCAATAACCGGCGAAAGTCCGCTATCGAGCGCTAGCGACCAGCAGTCGTTGTTCTCATCGCACCAGTCCTGAAAATCGGTGAAGTCTGTGATGCCATTCTCGCGTATGTGTTTCCGCATCGCACGCAGCATGTCGTGCTTCGATTTTTCCGATTCCGTTACCATCAAGCCCATCCCTTCATCACCATCCCCTTAACCAAGCTCCTCGGCAAGCAGTCGGACGATGAGCTTGGTCATGCTCTCCCCCGTCTCGACGCGGTGGAGTTGCGCTTCTTTGTGGAGCCAAGCCGGGATGAGGAGACTGATTTTCTTGAGTTCCACCTCGTCCGTCTCATGCTTGCCGGAACCTTCCTTCTGGATATCCGCCATCTCGCGCTTGGACTTCTGCGCGCTCGCCATGAACGCGTTCGCTGTGGTCTTGTTAGCCATTGTTTTTCTCCTCTTCGTTCAGAACCGAATCTGCAAGCAGCTCAATCGGGGCGACCACATGGCTCTTCGGGTCGTATTCCGCCACGGACACACCGGCTGCTGCGGCACGCGAGAGGGCAACGGCGCGGGGAATCTTCGCGATGATGGGAACCCCTTCACCCTCAAGGTACTCCACGAGCTGACGGTCGAGTGTGCCGTAGGCATAGAAGTTGTTGACGATGACATACGCTTTTGCGCCAGTGCCGGACTCACGCACGATATCGAGCGTTCTCAGCGTCGGCTCCATGTCGCGCGTGCTCGGAAGCATGGGCACGAGGATGAGATTCGCCGCGCGGCACCAATCGTTCACACCGCCCACGAGCACGCCCGCCGTATCGACAACCTGAAAATCGCACTCCTCCGCAAAATCCGGGTCATCGCAGACCTCATGGACGGAACCGCCCTGCGGGTCGGTAGTGACGAACGCCACGGTCTTGCCGCGACGCTCAAGCGCAAAGGAAAGCTCGTCCGCGATGGTGGTCTTGCCGACTCCGCCCTTCTGGTTGAGCATCAGAATCGTGTACATGTTAGAAGTCCTTTCTGTCCTGTTTGAAAAACGCTACTCACGGGAATCGGATGCGCGTACAAGCCCGTAACCGACGGTGACGGAAAGTGCCGAGCACACGGCGAATACCGCAGCAGCCACGTTTCCGAAAACGACCGAAACCGTAAGTGTGAGAAACACCCACCATCCGACGGTCACCGCGAATAGCAGGCCGAGGAAGAGCATGAAGGGGATTTCCCGCACTGAAACGCCACGAAAGTGCATTCCGTCCTCCCTAGAACGGAATATCCGCATCATACGTTTCCGGTTCCGCAGACTGCCCCTGGGCAGAAACCGTATCCTTCCCGGCACCCTTCGAGTCCGCAAACTCGATATCGGTCACGAGAACGGAAAGGGCATGGCGCTTCTCCTCGTTCTTCATCCAAGAGTGGTAGCGGAGCCGTCCGTCCACCGAAACCTTCTTCCCCTTGGTGAGATAGGGAGCAAGTGCTTCGGCTCGCGCACCGAACAGGGCGCAATCGACAAACACCGGCGCATCGACATATTCGCCGGTCTCGCTGTCCTTCTTCTTCTCGTTGATGGCGAGTCCGAAGGTGAGGACACTCGTGGCATCCCCCTTTTTGCGAAGCTCCGCATCGCGCGTGAGGTTGCCCATGATGGTCACTCGGTTGATAGCCATTGTCTTTCCAATCTCTCGATGGTGTTTGCGGAGGATTCTGGAATCCTCCTGCCGGGAAAACTTTCGTCCCTTGCTGTCTATAAATATAGCAGACCAGAATACCAGCAACCCAGAGAGCAAGATAACCACATAGATTGCACACACTTACGCTGCAAAGATAAGGGCGTGTGAAAAGCAACGCTTCACACGCCCTAAGCACGTATCTACTCTGGTACGAACCATTGTTCGAGCCATCGCTGCACGGCAAGCGTCGCGCGCGCGTCGGCAAGCGACCCGTGCGCCCTGCCCGTCCACTCGTATCCGATGTGGTCGGCGGCATCCACCAGCTTGTAGCGCCTTCCCATGAACCACGTGAACTCGTTCATGGTGTCCGTGATGCGTGCATCCTCCCTCGGGCGCACCCCGACGGCGGAAAGGAACCCGAGGTCGAATCCGACGTTGTAGCCGATAACCTCATCTGCCCCTGCAAAGATTTCCCTCAGTCGCGGTATGGCTGTCTCGATAGTCGGCAGGTCTGCCACGTCCTCCGGGTAGATGCCGTTGACGGCGCTCGCGTGCGGCCATTCGGTCTTCACGGTCGGTCGGAACCTCTCATCCAACAGGACGGAACCGTCCCTTCCGATGATGGAGATGGTCAGAATCTCATCCGGGTCGCTACCGTTCGGATGAAGACCGGTGGTCTCGGTGTCAAAGCAAATGCTGTTCATATCTATCACCTAATCCATGTAACCGTAGACCGTCGTATAACGGTCTGCCTTGTGTTCCAGCCATGCCAGATACTCGTTCTTCGCAAGCTCGAACGCCCGCTCCTCGCGGCTTCCTTCCAGTGAGCTGAGATATGCGACGGTCGCATTCGGCTCATTGCCGTAACCATCATCAATCCTCCCGGACTCATCGCACGGGAGCCATTCATTCTCTTTGTACTCCACGCGACGCTCGACCTCTACAGTCCAGTAGATGACGGAGCCGATGCCATCTTCCTCGTCATTGACCTCGTTCCCATGCGTCGATATGAATGCTTCCGCCGCCGCGAGCGCTTCCTCGGAGTTCTCGTATTCGCCAAGCTCATACGAATCTCCATCGCTGATATCCTCGTGGTCTCCGTCATAACCCGGGCGCGTTGCAAAACTGAGCCGAAAGCTCCACCCGTTGACGAAATATCGAATCTTCCTGTCCATCTTGGCTCCCTTCTGCCATTGAACGGCTCGGTACCGTCCCTTTTACTGTCTATAGATATAGCAGACTGGCATACCAGCAAGCAGGCTAACGGCAGGGTCCATACATCCTCCATATTCTGTTCAAAAAAGAAAGGCACCCTTTCGGATGCCTTCGTTCATTCGTCCAAATACTGCCAATGGTATCCAGCGCATGTTCTTCCGTCGCTTAGGGCGTGGAATATCGAGTTGTGCTCGTACAGCTCAATCACGGAACTCATTACCACCATCGTCTTTCTGCCCTTTCTCGCACCAGCTGAGTATTGTGTCCCCGATATGACCGGTTATTTCCTTCTCTGTCGTTATCGGTTTCAAAAGGATGCCGCCGTGGTAGGCCACAGATGCGATGTAATCAATGCAACCCAACATGTAGTCCTCGTACCAAGTGTCATGAATCTCATGTACGACCTGTGCCACAGACCTATCGACCAGATTCGCTATATCGAGAAAGGAGCAGTCGGTGGCAAAGAAGGCCACGGTTTCCGCCCATTTACGGTATCTGGCCTTCTCCCGCTTCCCGTAACGCTCCCTCGCCTGCGCCAATGTCAACCCGAACTGCGCAAGTCCCTTTTGCAGACACTCGCTCGCTTTCGCGACCTCGGTGGAATCGCCGTGCCAGCTGCCCGCCCTTTTCTCAATAAGAGTCTCGCCGTGCCTGTCGAAGAAATCGAGCACATCACCGAGATAGACGCCCTTCTCCCAATATGGCTTCCCGAGACCTAGGCAATTAACATGAAAGCCAAATACGGATTCCACGCCTTTGTGCATGGCAAGACGTTCAGCGAGAAGGAAATCGCCCTCGCCCACCTCGTACCGCTTTATCTCATCGACCGTCTCCGGGTCAAACCTGTCCGTCCAATTTCCCATCTTGCATCATTCTCTCTGACCTATTCGTTGCTCAAGTCGTATAGCATCTGTCTCATGCCGGAAAGGATATCGCGTTCCGACAGCTTCCGGTTCCCCGTGACCTCCGGCTCCGTCCCATGTTCGCGGCGGTAACCGTTTGCGAAAAATCGGAATACCGCTTCCGTCGTTTTCACGGGCGCGTGTCTGACGAACGGGTTGTACTCGTCATCGACGAAATAGAAGTTCCCATTCCTCTTCGCGATATGTGCCGGGCGCTTGCAGACCGGGCAGCGAGATTTCAGGTCGCGGTAATGGAGCCACCCCGAATCAGTCATCGGCATACTCCCAGTGGTAGCCACCAGCCATGCCTGATACAGCTGAACCGATACAGTTCGGCGATATCTTTGTTCTCTTCGCCGCGTCCCTTACGCTTTCATAAACAACGCCGGTTTCCGTGCAACGAATCTTTCTTCTACGTCTAGGCTTAAAGAACGAATCAACCGGCTTCGGCTCGTCACCGTAATAGAAATGAAAGCCATGCGCGGTACTTCCATTTTTTATCGCATTAAATACATTTGATTTTCTTGTGCCGAGCATCCTTGAAGCGAGAGTTAAACTCTCAAAGCGTTCGCCCGTCTCAAGGCAGATGACCGGGCGCGAATTTTTGTTTGGCTTTTTCTTTTGGTTCCTTATCTTTTGACGGTACTCATCCGGCAACATCTCGCCAGCATAGTAATAGTAAAAACCTTTAATTGGCTTTCCTGCTTTTATCTGGCGAGATATGAAACCACTCGATACACCGATAGCGTTGGCTGCATTCTCCACGCTATTGAACTGTTTTCCAGTTTCAAGGCAAACAATCGTTTTTCTTTTTCCCATCCTGTTCGTCCCCTATCTAATCCGGGTCGCTACCGTTTGGATGAAGACCGGTGGTCTCGGTCTGCTCGCAATGCGCCGTGTCGTATCGCCAATCATCGACCGTGTATCGACGTTCGTGCATCGTCTCTACGGAAGATACCCTTACCGTGCCGTCCTCGCCCCGATGGCACTGGACTTTCCTGACCGCGACCCCGAACCCACGATTCTCGACAGATTTCCTATCCGCTGCCAAGCACGCTGCAAACCCTGTGAGGAACCGCGCTTTTAGGCCGTCTCCGGTCTCAACAAAGTCAATGAGTGCATCGACCAGCCGCTCATAGCTCCTTGTCTCGACCTTTCCGGTGAATCCCCATTTACGGTGCGCCCCGTCGGTCAAGGGTGTCATCTTGCCTGCCATGACCTCGTACCTATCCATTACCACGCTCCCTATTTACGTTGCATCGAAAAAGAGGGGCATCTCTTTCCCGATGCCCCTTCAACTCCTTAGCGAATGCCGTCCGGTGAATACGGTGACCAAGGCTGACCGAGGAGAACCAGCCAGTCGCACTCCTCGCTCTCCCCTAGCCGGAACAGATAAACCGCATCCGAGACAATCTCCTGCCAGTATGCCGTAAGGTCACCGAACCTGCCGGTATACTTGCAGTGGGGAACAGTGCCGCCCCCGTCATAGACCATGACCATATCGTTCTTCTCGATTTCCATTTGCTCCGTCCTTTCTGCCTTGGGACGGTTCCGGTGCCGTCCCCCTTGCTGTTATCTGTAATTATAGCTATGCGGCATACCAGCACACTCCACAACGCGAGACTCCACGCCTTCTCCATGGAACTCGGGTCATTAGGGGCGAGCAGCCCCTAATCTGAGGGAGCGCAAGCGACCGCGCCACTGAGAGACCCCGCGAAACCGTAGGGTGCCAAGAAAAGCCAACCTCCCGTCACGGAGCCACCGACCCTCCTTTCCCCGCCCTCTACCGAGCCGCTGCGGCGTGCCCCGCTTTGCCGCGCCTGCGGCCTATGGTTTCCCGAGAAGAAGGGGGTTTCAACATTCCGATGGGCGGAGGGTTCCTAGACTGACCCGGAGCCTGTCGGAATGTTGGAAACCCCGGCAGGTCTGTCCCCCGTTTCCGCCAAGTAGAAGGCTTTTCCGCGCTTTCAATGGCCGGAGGGTTCCTAGACTGACCCGCAGGCTGTTGGAAGGGTGGGAAAGCCGCCCCCGAGTCCCCGTTCCCGCAACGACCCCGCGCCTTCACGCCGCCCGCAGGGCAGTTCCAAAAAAGCCAAAGAAAAAGGGCACCCTCCCGGATGCCCTGGCTCCTTTACCGACCGAACTCCTCCCGATAGCGGTTATGGTCTGCTAGTGCTTACCTCTTGTTACGGTAGCGGCGCTTTTCCATCTGGTAGTCGTACTCCATACCCGCAAGGTAGACGCACCACACGCCGACCACCATGAAGAGCGTACCCATAACAAACTCGATTGTCGCCCAGACCGGCGCATCCACGCTCGCAAGCATGAGCGTGTACGCCATAATCCCGCAGCCGATAAGGATTGCACCATAGGTCTCAAGCTCCCTGACGTTCTTCATCTTGAAGTCCCTTCTGCCATGGGGCGGCTCGGTTGCCGTCCCCCCTTGCTGTCTATAAATATAGCAGACCGGCATACCAGCAAGCAGGTGAACCGTACACTCCATACATCCTGCATATCCTGCACGAAAAAAGGGCACCCTCCCGGATGCCCGTCCTTTCCCTATCCGAGGTCGATATACCTGCCGACCGCATCGGTATACCCTCCATGCGCAATCCTCCGCCCGCTCGGGTTCTTCCTGACGAATCCCGCTTCCTTGCGGTCGAGATAATAGCGGTGGTTGCACACACGGCACCACCCGGCAAGCTCCCTTCCGCCGCGAACCAAGTTGAACGCTTCCGCTGGCAGCACACGCCCGCACCTAGGACAACGCTTCTTTGTTGGCAGCATCCTTTTCCTAAACCTCCTCCCCGGCATCCGTCAGCTCATGGACAAGCCATTCCGCTCGAAGCGGTTTCTTCTCTTTTTTCCCGTCGTGCGCGACGTGCAGCCCGTACACGTCATACGACCACGCTCCGGCAATCCCGACAATCAACCAATCGCGTCCGTCCCCTCCGTAAAGGGTCTCACCGAACATGACCGGCTTGCCGTCTGCGCAAAGCATCTGCCCCTTCGCCATTCGCTTCTCTCGCCTGCATTTGCGCTTGTAGGCAGCATCAAGGCGTTTGAATGCCCCTCTCTTCGAGTTCTCCATGCTCCTCTGATACTCCCCCTTGAGGTTCAGAAGCTCTTCCTCAAGATTTGCCGCTTCCGAAGCCGAATCGACCAGACGGTTCAACAGTGCCAATGCCCCGTCCCTCATCGCCCCGTCAAACGCCTGCTCGACGGCATACCTCAGAAGCCGCACGTCCTTCTCCTCGATTTTCTCCTTGCCCATATTCATCCCTTCTCTAGCGCCGTCCGAACGGCTTCCCCATGTCATACCAGCTTCGTCCCTCGTAGCCGCGTCCGCACCCGTAATGGCCGATGACCCTCCACCCGGAAAGGTCGAGGTCGTAGAGCCTTGTAAGCTCCTCTCCATACGTTCGCTTTCCCTGCCGCACAAGCTCCTCGTCGCTTGCGTTTATGTACAGTTCCCCGTACCGCTCGAACACGTACTCGACCCGCTTGCCACTACCGATAACATCCCCTGCGCAGACCTGCCACGGGCGCAGGGGCTTACTCCCCGCGCCCATCCTCACGGCTCCAAGTAAATCTCGACCATGATGCAACGCTGCGTCTCGTCCTCGCAGGAAAGCCAAGACGGGTTCAGTGTGAAAGAACTCACGTCATCCTCCCCATGCTGTAAGACCAGCCCACGTTTGCCAAAGAAAGTCGCTCCCGTTATGAGTCCAAACTCCCATTCCTCTGGATAATGGACGCGAAAGCGGTAACAATCCCCTTTCAGGCTATCCATCAACTCCTTGACCTTCATTCCGCTCATCCCTCATCTTTCAGCTCGATACAGATGGTCGGTTCTACCTCCATGAGCGGGAAGATATAGCCGACCTCCCTTTCAAGGATTTGCGGGTGTTCGTCAGGGTAGAACTCCTCCGCGTTGCCTAGATAGTGCTCAATCGTAGTACCCGTCGAATCATAGCTTCGAATCGCGATTTCGCCCTGAATGTAAGTCTCCTCGAACAGCTCCCCGAGCGTCATACTTCCTCCTCTAGCCGATTCCATGACCAAACAAGCGGGCATCCGTGCAGGCATCCTCAAAAAGACCGTAATCGCCGTCAAACCCGAACCTATGACAATAGCGCTCGATGAGCCTTTCGTACCTATCGTAGTCCTCATCGGCATATGCCCGGTTCACTCGGTCGATTGCCCTGCGGCGCTCCTCCGTGTCTTTAGGCTGCATAGCGACTCCCCGCAAGCTCCACGCCGTAACGCGGTGCGATACGGTCGCAGACGGCATCGAGCGCATCCTCGTCCATCCGTGCCATCAGCTCTTCGCAAAAACCCTCCCAGCCAATCGCGTCCACGAGGACGTTGACCTTCTCCGTAACATCCAAAGTAGCCATCTTGAAGTCCCTTCTGCCTTTGGGCGGCTCCGGTGCCGTCCCTCTTGCTGTCTACAAATATAGCAGGCTGGCATACCAGCAAGCAGGAAAACACGATATGAGCGGGAAACTCCATACCTCCTGCATATTATATACAGCAAAAAGGCACCCTTTCGGATGCCCTAAATGCCCATGGTTAAAGCCCTACCCTCCAAATCTTTTCCTCGCCCGTGAACGTATCTGTGATTACGCATCTGCCGCCCGCCGCATACTTGAGACCATTCGGCAGCGCTTCCGCCGCCTTGCGGCACCTCGTCCAAAAACTCAGGTACCCGTTTCCGCTGAACCCAACGGCAATCTCATCGTCGAACTCGTCCATCGCATCTTCCGCCGGTTCCGATTCCAGATAGAGTACCACGCCGTTTTCGTTCTCTCGCGTGTAGTGGTATCTCGCCATATTCATGATTCCTTTCCGTCTACTCGGCAAGCCCTTTAACTTGCCTACCCGATAACCAGTATTATAGCATACCAGCACACACCACAATGCGAGACTCCATGCCTTCTCCATGGAACTCGGGTCATCAGGGGCGAGCAGCCCCTAATCTGAGGGAGCGCAAGCGACCGCGCCACTG